>Ga0214544_1003278_pt1 | contig 33662 bp, 34 predicted proteins | sample CNSS3metaG_FD_160074 | JGI IMG/M metagenome (GOLD analysis project Ga0214544, IMG submission 160074) | Root nodule microbial communities from cowpea collected in UCLA plant growth center, Los Angeles, California, USA - CNSS3 | ecosystem: Host-associated > Plants > Roots > Nodule | place: USA...
AGGCTAGGTCTTCACATCTTCCTTGGCCCATGTGAAGTTCATCTTAGGCCTTGCATGCGCATTTAAGGCCCATTCCTCTTGTATTCTCCTAGCCATGGCTCTTGTTGTAGGTCCCTTGGCTCGAGGCATCTCATCATGTTTCCTTTAAGCCTTCAACATCATTGCTGCCATTCACTCTCACTCCGCTTCTTTCACCTCTTCGTTGTTGTGTATGACAATTTATTTCTTAATTTAATAGACATATAAACAACCAAGTACCTGTATGCTATCATATAACTAATTTCATATAAAAGAACAAAAAAAAAGTGAGGAATAGGTGATGGAGCTCGAACGTGTGATGGCTGGAAGAAACTCCATAGGCAACAAAAATGGAGTGGAGACAAGTTTTAAAGGCTCTTGTAGTAATGGAATTTGGAGTGGTGAAAGGTGAACTAGACTAGAAGTTAGGCTAGTGGAAGGTGGCTAGAGGAAAATAAACCTCTAACTTAGGTGCTCTCAAAATAATAGAAGAGTGGAGTGATCTTAACACAAGTATTCTATTAGAAATTTCAAAAGTAAACTCTACAAAGTGCAATAAGACTCTTTTATAGAAGAGAAGGTTACTAATGCACATGCACATGAAATACGTTGGAAATGAAATGCAAGTCTTGGAGAAGAAGTCTCTCTCTCTCGTCCCTTGGATGCTCATGATGGCTTGGATGTGTGACAAGTGGCATAACACTCCTTTGCAAGCTAGAAGCCTCACCTCCCTTGTGGTAAGTAGGGTGTCTCGACCAAAGGTCCTTATTGGGCTTGGATTAGCCCAATTAAAATCCAATGAACAAGTTTATTTAGCCTACTATTTATGAAAGCAAGGCCTAAAATATGGGCACAATTTAAAAGACTATTCTAATGCTCAATCATGCAATCTCTTCATATCTTCAAATCTTCTTTGGCTCATGAAAAGAGTAATTGAAGCCCTTGAGAAGTGTGGCCATTTTGAGGAAAGCCCATTTGGATCTTCTTTAGAATGCTCCTTGTTATTGAGCCTCTTGGTAGGCTTTGGGCTTGAGATGCATGTGGGCCATGGATTGGGCCTTGAGCATGGTTTGGGCTTAGAGGGTCTTCATCAATAGGGAAAAGAAAACAACCAAGGATAACGGTAAGACCATTTCAACGAAGACTGAAACCTATGGAGTGCCCTTGAGATAGGCAATACCCAAACTCTAAACCCAACATATGTAAAAGCAATTTTGAGAGCACTAAGGGTCTATGAGAGAGAGAGGGAGAGAGAGAGAGAAAGAGAGAGAGAGAGAGAGAGAGAGAGAGAGAGAGAGAGATCTCTACAAGAACAAAAGAGGCGACTAGCAAATGGGAGATGACGAGAGTGACAATCAAATGTAGTGAGATGAGAAGACGAGAACCACCTTTGAGAGGGAGAGTAGTGTAAGGGAGGAGAATAGTGTGAGCCAAACAATTAAATGTAGCATGATGGCGAGAATAGGGAAAATAAAAATTAAAGATTTTATGCCGGCTATAGTGAAAAATTGACACAATATCTTTTTTTAAAATTTAAAGTAATATAATTCTCTACTTTGTATATCGATTTTAGGTATAACCCACATAAAAAATCTTCTACTTTGTTATGAAATTAGCACCGTGCCCATTTTCTATGTCAGTTGTAGTTACAACAGGCATAAAAATTCTCCTACTTTATTAAGAAAATGCCACCATGTCCACTTCCTATGTTTGTTCTAGTGATAATCAGCATAGAAAGTCTTATCATATTTATAATTCTGCCATCGCGTCACTTATTATGCTAGGTAGATTATAATCAACATCATAAGTCGTCATAAAAAAATATTTTTGTACTAAAGAGGTAGACCTTTCTAATCTTGATTTTATGTTAGACAAGCCTATTTTAAAGTTGTTTCTAATATTAGTAGACTAATAGAAATGTACAAGCCATTAAAAAGAACTTATAAGGAAAAGTGTAGGGAATATAAAATTATCATCTAATGAGAAATTATCATCTAATGTGAAAGTAGAAAACAATATGTTAAATAAAGTAACGGTATAATCAAAATAAAAGCTAGAAGAAAAAACCGTGGAAAATAATACTTAAAAAGGAATTACTTTTGGTCGAGGACAATAAAGGGAAAAAACCAATTGGTACAAATAATAGTAAAATAGAAAGGATAGAAGCTGAAAATATTGTTATAAGGAAGCGTTTGGAACAAACAAGTACAAATGAACAATCTTTGCACATGTTAATCAAAAGCTCCAAGAAGTCACATGAAAAAGAAAGAATAGGATATAAGAATAAAACCAAAACATAAAGTAATACTAGCTTAAATAGAGGAAGAATTTTTTTATCAAAAAATAACCCTAAAAAACCCGAAGTATGGGTACTTAAAACACAAATAATTTCTATTGTAGGCATATTTAACTCTATAAAGAATACCCATGACATGGTATCTGGAAAATGGGTGCTCATATCATGTGATTGGAAAAAGTTATATATTCCTAGATCTTCAACTAAAAAAAGGAGGAAACCAGCATAAGAGAATCATAGGTACTGGCCAGGTAGGTCTCAAACCTTCTTTGAGCATAAGCCAATTACGAGACAAACGTTGTGATGTAGTCTTTAATAAATGCATCATAAATAAAAATGATGAAACACATCTAGTCATTGTAAAGAGACAAAGTAACTTGTATAAAATTGACATGAATGAATTGACAACTTAAAATGTCTTACCTTATGACCACACAAGAAGATCATTGGCTATGGCATAAGAAGTGTGGTCATATAGGCTTGAGATCACTTATAACGCTAAATAAATTTATAACGCTAAATAAACATAGTCTCGTGACAAGGTTGCCATATTTATAATTTAAACATAATCTTCTTTGTGAATAATGTGTTAAGGGCAAGCAAGTTAGGAATTCTTTCAAAGCAAAAATGATATTTCTACTTAAAGACCTTTTGAGCTAATTCATATTGATTTGTTTCGGTCTAATAAGAACTAAGTCTCTAAGTGGCAAAAGGCATGGTCTCGTTATTGTTTATGACTACACCAGATGGACATGTACAAATATCCTAAGAGACAAGGATGAGTCTTACAAGGTCTTTAGTAAATTGATAAAATAAATTCAAAATGAAAGCAGTGCCTAACAATTGTGTTTGTTAGTATTGATCATGGTGGGAAATGCCAAAATGAAAATATTTGTGAGTTATTTGAAAATCTTGGAATTAAACATGATTTTTTCATTCAAAGGTGATGACATACCCCTAGCCATGGCCAAGCACACTCAAGAAGATTTGGAGTCATATGTGGAAGCAGGCCCAAGCTCTTATCATTATGGGTCATTAGTGAGTTCTTAGTAGAGTAGGTTTATTTTGGGCCATGTATTATGGGCTTAGTAGTATATGGTTTTCCTTTAGTCATTGTATAATAGGCAAGTAGTCTTATTTTTCATTTGGGCCTTGTATTTGTGTAAAGTAGTTTAGGGGTTTTGGGCTTGGAGATGACTTAGAGGTAGGGAGCACTTTTGTTGGCTTCCAAGTCAACATGCACCTAAGAGAAGGCATGCTCTCCAAGGTTGAGGACTTCTTGGTCTTTCATCCTTGAGAGAGTAGTGTCCACGTGGGAGGATCCTAATAGAGAAGATTAGTGGCCAAGTGTCATTATGCTAATGGAGAGGATTTGTCCTTAGTAATGGTCATGTGTCATGCTCCTAAAGGAGATGATTTTAACATGGTTTCCAAGTTAAATTATTGGTGTTTTGCTTCTACAATTTTGAGACATCTTTAGAGTTACCTAAGTTTATAAATAGAGGTATTTCTCCCATGTAAAAACTACCTTTGAATTGAGTATTGTTAAGCTGCCAAATTTGTGCCATAATACTCTTTAAGGTCACCAAATACTAGAGCACCCCTTTTAGGTTTTCACTAGCCATCCTTCCGGATGAGTTGGCGATAATTGCCTTATCTTTAGAGTTTTTCTTAGATATTTGTGTTGTTTTTGGTAGGTTTAAGTTGTTAACTAAGAGCATTTAGCTTAGAATTACTTTAGTTAGGTTTTTAGTCTAGTTTTACTAAAATAACTTTAGTAGGTTTTTTAAGTAAATTTTTAGTGCAAGTCCTAGATATACTCCTAGGATGGTCTAGTGAGCAGATGATGTTGTAGGTGGATCTGGTGAGGTGTAGAGCCGGAGCGGGGCTAGTCTTGGGAGATTTTATCAGAGAATTATGTTTTGAATAAATTGTAATCTTTTACATTACGAGACTTTTGGACTATTGCTGGTGTAATAAAAGTTTTAAATTTCCCGTGTTTTTGGGAAATAACATTTTAATATATGAGGTTTAATAATTATTTATTTATTTTATTATTTAAATTCGTAATATCCGGTCAGGATGTTACAATACATGATCTAGCATAGATGATAAATTGATGGATAGGTTTATAACATCTTAGTTTAGATATATAGACTTAGGAGTAGAGTTTGTGGTCTAGCTTTATTGATGTAAGCATTGGAAGCCATTGAAGAATCCAAATCAGCCAAGCCTCATGAATTTTGTGCAGAGTTGACTTTTTTTAGAGTTTACAAAAGGGTTGACTTAGAGTTGATTTTTCACATTTTGCATCCAATTGACAGGACATCTATGGGAAAAGCTTAAGGGCACTCAATTACAGTTGCGCTAACCTTGAAATAACAAAGAAGTGGTTTAAAGCTACACGAAAATTTTAATTCTAATTTTTGCTTGTGTAGTTAACTAGTGTAGCTTTAGTTTGTAACATAGCTTTGGTTAATGAATACTAACTTGCTCTTTAGGTTTTGAATGTAGGGAGGTTCACTTGGCAAGATTTTGAAGTCATTCCTAAAGCCAAAGAAAGCTAGTGAAAAGGAAGTTTGTGATGGACCAAAGCTAAGCATAGAGGATGCACACAAAGAAGTTGAATTGGAAGCAAAGGGTAAGTTGTCATACAGCTCGCTGCATCACTTACTATAGGAGGTTAAATAGTTTGAATGGACATAATCATCCATGGATGCTGACCTGCTCCAATCAATAGCATCAATGGGAAAATCTACAACCTAGGTTGCTGGTAAGGAAGAGTTTAGTTAGCTAAGTGAGTGATGAGTTAGTTAGCCGGAAAGGAAGTTTTTAGCAGTTATATGACTTGTAATAGACTGTTTCAATTATGTAAAAACTAATATATACATTCATGCACTATTATGGAAGATACCACACTATCACCTTTACACAACTACTTACCATACCACATTCATACACTCCAACATATGTTTCTACTCCACCACAGAGAACCACATTTTCTCTCCTCTATCTTTGTTTTCTGCATATTTTCAAGATTGCTCTTGTATCAATGACCGCATAGTGGGTGTTGGATCAAAAATATTTCCTCTTTCCATCTTTTGTGAGTTTTATTCCCACTTGTATCGATTGTAAACATGTCCGTGTTGTTTCTATTGAATGAAATTTCATTTTTTGTTACTCTATTACTTGTTTTGCCATTTCTTTGTTGCCTGTTTTCTACTAAATTAAATCATGTATGAGTTTTGATTGATTAAGCATTCAATAATTCATAATATTACTAGATTAGATTTGGAAATGAGTTGAAATCCAGATGATACATAATCATCTAGCTTATCTCAAATGTGTTTTGAGTAGAATCATATGCTCAAGCAAGTGAATCTGCATTCATGAGTTTTAGTTTTGCATAACCACTCACACACACACACTGTTTCATTCAATTTTCACTTATTTTTTTTTGGTGTTTCTTGTGTTCATTTATCATTGCTAGACAATTGTGATGCAATATGTGATTCACTTGATCCATTTCCAGATCAATTGCATGATTCACTACGTTTATTTTTTGCATTTGCGTGTTTAATCATTAATTTCGTTAGTTAGGGTTCACGATTTGAAATTTACAATTTGCTTGAACATTTTGTATGATTTCAGTTTCTATGTTCAATGGAGATCCTTTCACATCGTTATGCATCATTACATAGTTGTTTGATTCATTCTAAGTTTATTTGCGAAGTTGTCTTGTACATGTTCATACATACACACTCATGAACCTCCATTCATAACTTAATTTTTTGTATATCATCTTCTAATCTCATTTTAAGTAGGTTTAGTTGTTTTGGTTCATGTATTAAGAGCATATTAGGATTATATTGCATATAGATTTAAAGTATTGATTGATTTCTATGCATCATACACATTGACATTTCCACAAACTTCTTACATGCACTTTAGTTCTCTTAGTCATTTCATCAAACACCTTGTATACATACATCTTTATACCATTTTCACTTAGTTTTAGCATTTGTTCTAGTTTGTTTTAGGTAGATTTCCTCCTTTTCACGAAACTTACTTAAGAATCATTTGAAGTTGAGTTGCCTTTCTTATGATTGATCCTTGGTTAATCACTACATTACATTAGTTAGTGAGGAAATTAAGTTTTGACTATATTTGAAGAGATTAAAGGTTTATCAGGTGGCCCAACCTCTCTTTAGAACACTCAAACATCACTATCTCATCACCATAAAATGACTAAAACCAAGCCAATATCCCACCACATCCATATCTTTCGTGCACCCTTCATACTTGAGCTTACCATCTTGCTAAAACATAGAGCTTATAGGAGAAGCCTTCCATCTTTTGGTATCAAGAACTTTGGTTCTACAAGAGCTAAGTTTCTTGGTTTTAGGTTGTCTTTATTCCTTTTTTGTGTTGTTTATGTGTTGCTTGTCTTGTTTCTTCATTTTACCACTATCCATTTTTGAAATACATGGTTTTAAATTTTATTCCATCTTGAACCATTTGGGTTTTACCAGTAAGTTTCCATATTCTTGTGTAGTTTGTGTGATTTTTGATTTTGATAAATATTTATTCCTTTTATATTTGGTCATATTATATGTTAATTCACCTTTTATTTCTAATCATTCCATGTTGTCTAGAGTCATGTCATGTCATTTATAATGATTACTTCTTAGTTTAACTTTTGGAAAAAATCTAAAAATATTTATGTTCAAGTGTGTTTTGAAAATTGCATCATATATATCAATTTGAGTCTGGAAAGTTAGGTGTCTTCAATGAATAAGAAGGAAAAATGGTCTAGAATGTTGTATTTTGAGCCAAAAAGAGTGCATGCACAAGGTGTGACTTGCCCCCTAAGCAAGTCACATGTTCCATACTTGTAGTCGCAAAAGGAGGGTGGTAACCCTAGCTTGCTCTAAAAGCTAACGCAAAAAATTAGGGTTTAAACCATACAAATGTATCTCATCTTCTGAAGCCTAACTCCTTATAGCTAGGCCCAAAATCCATTCTAGGTCCAAAACCCATCAAGGTCCAAATACATGGCCCAAGAAAACCCCATACTACTAGGCCTAAAATAAAAAGTCCAAAATTAAGCATTAGTTAATATATTTAAATTTTGGCCCAAAAGATAAGAACTTGGGTCACCTTAACAATTGAGACCCATTCTTTTTGTCTACACTTGGCCAAGGTTAGGGTGTTTGTCATCACCATACTAAAAAAAGGAGAAAGTTGAAAGAAAGGATCATCTTGCCAATTTAGAAGAGGAAAGTAGAATTTTAAAACAAAAACATGAGAGGATACAAGAGTAGATTAAGAAAAGAAGTAAGGAAGTGAAGAGAAGAAGGAAAGAACAAAGAGAGCAAGAGGAACAAAAGGAGGAGAAAAGAAGAGATAATGAAGAGAAAAAGAGAAAAGAAAAAGAGAAGAGAAATGTAGGAAAGAGAAGAGCGAAAGACAAGATATTAAGAGGATAAAAAGAAAGGAAAATGAAATATTGGTCAAGAGGGAATTGTTACTGCAACTACCACCATACCCTCAATAATAATTAAAATCAAGATGATAAAGGGAGTTTTCCAATCTTTGAACTTTTCTCAATTTATCATTGAGTAATCTTTCTTAAATCCAACTTTTAATCATTAGAAATTTTCAAATTCACGTCCTTCTTCCATAGTTTTAAACTCCTCATTGGATATTTCAAAGTCTCACTTTAACTTCATTTTACCTTGTAGGTTACAACAAACTCAAAGTATCCAAAAACACTTTTGTGAAGTGTGTAATACCCGCTTTCGAGATGCCACGTGTAATTTTATAATTACCGAAATTCCAAAATATAAAACTTTGATACTAGCTATTAATTATAAAACTTCATAATAGTTTTCAACAACCAGTTGCCCAAAATGGCATCTGAACAAAACTTTATTAATCAAAATAAAGCATTATTAAAATAAACCAAACTAGTTTAACTCGTTAAAAATAAAACTCGTTACAAATCATTTCAAGTTTAAAAATTAGTCAAACTAATACATAACATCTATAATAATTTAAACCATGATGATAAATGGAGTTCTGCAATCTTTTAACTTTTCTTAATTTATCATCAAGTAATCTTTCTAAAATCCAAATTTTAATCATAAGAAATTTTCAAATTCACCTCCTCCTTCCATTGTTTTAAAATCCTCATTGGATATTTCAAAGTCTAACCTTGAGTTCATGTTACCTTGTAGGTTACAACAAACTCAAAATACACAATAACACTTTTGTGAAGTGTGTAACATTCGAGATGTCACATGTAATTTAATAATTTCTAAAATTCCAAAATATAAAACTCTGATACCAACTATTAAATAGAAAACTTCACAAAATTTTTCAATAAACACTTGCCAAAAGTGGCATCTGAACAAAACTTTATTAATCAAAATAAAGCATTAATAAAATAAATCAAACCAGTTTAACTCGTCAAAAATAAAAGTCATTACAACTCATTTCAAGTTTAAAACTCAGTCAAACTAATATATACCACCAATAATAATTTAAACCAAGATGATAAATAGAGTTTTCCAATCTTTGAACTTTTCTTAATTTATCATCAAGTAATCTTTCTTAAATCCTACTTTTCATCATGAGAATTTTTCAAATTCACCTCCTTCTTCCATTGTTTAAAAATCCTCATCGGAGATTTCAAAGTCTCACTTGGAGTTCATGTTACCTTGTAGGTTACAACAAAGTCAAAGTAGACAAAAACACTTTTGTGAAGTGTGTAACACCCCTTCGAGATGCCACGTGTAATTTTATAATTGTCAAAATTCCAAAATATAAAACTCCAATACCACCTATTAAATAGGAAACTTCACAACATTTTTCACAGCCATTGGTCAAAATGGCCATCTGAACAAAACTTTATTATTCAAAATAAAGCATTAATAAAGTTAACCAAACCTATTTAAGTCGTCAAAACTAAAGCTCATTACAAGTCATTTCAAGTTTAAAACTCAATTAAACTAATACATTTTCCTTATTCAAATATGACCACTTCCAAATAATTTTCTTAAAAAGTCCCAAAAAGCTTTTCGACAAACTCCTCACAACTATGTTTCTCCACTAGCATCTACATCAACATTTGCTCTTATTGACATGTGAAGCCAAGGTGGTATGCCTCTTGAAGATTTAATAAAGATTTGATGAAGCTTTTTGAACTACTTGAAGCCTTTACCATTGGAATGAAGCCTACATTGATGAAGATAAGGAGAATTGATGGTATTCATGTTGATCAAGGCTGGAACGTGTGCTCTCCACATGGTTACATCATTAAGAAAGTGTAGTTGAAGTTTGTAATTCATATTGTAGACCTTGTAGCATTAATTTGATGTATTTGGTCTTTGTTGTGTCTTTTAATCTGTTGAATGGTTTTTCAACAAGTTAAAAGGTTGACTGTAGTAGTCTTAAACTGCAACTAATTCAATCAGTTGATTTATTTTTGGGTTAAGTATGTTTTTAGTCCCTGAACTTTGGTCAAAAATTGAAATTCGTCCCTGGTCGAAACTTTGATAAATTTTGGTCCCTAAACTTTAAAAAGGAATGAATATAGTCCTTTTAACCCAATTATGTTAACTTTTTTCAACATGTCGAATGTGTTTAATGTTAATATTGGAGTTGTTTATCCCGTTTGACACATTCTCGGCTCAATATTTACTGAGAAATGCGTTCGAAACTTAAAAAAAAGTTAACAAAATTGGGTTAAAAGGACTATATTCATTCATTTTTAAAGTTTAGGGACCAAAATTTATCCAAGTTTCGGCTAGGGACGAATTCCAATTTTGGGTCAAAGTTCAGGGACTAAACACATACTTAACCGACTGATTTCACTTAAGTCAAGTGAAATCAACCGATTGATTTAGAAATCAACATGTTGAATTTTGTAACAATTTGACTATAAGAGCTGTGATTTTCGAAAGAGAGGATTCTGATCATTTTTTAGCGCAAAATTGTTCTAAAAACTTGTGGAAACTCTCTCTTTCGTGATCATTCAGACTGCAGCAGTTGAAGATTGATCTTGGATCAATTCTTGGAGCTTTTGGCTTGTGTTTGAAGCTTAGAGAAAGTGGTTTGTGGTAGGCTGGGTTGTGCTACCACTGAGGTTTGATCTTTCTCAAGGTTTGTGCGTGTGCCTGGTGGTTTTCTAGGTCTGCAAGGAGGTTCTTGTTGTGCTGGTGTGATTCTTGTGTGATTCAAAAGTCTTGTTTGTGGTTTTTGCTTATTTTGAAAGTGTAAGGGTGGATACTTTGTAAATCTTTTGAAATAGTGCAAAGTTAAGCTCAGGTTGCCTTGTCAAACTGGATGTAGCTCAGGTTTGAGTGAACCAGTATAAAAATCTTGTGATCCAATCTTTTCTCTAACCATTCTCTCTTGCATAATCATTTAAAGTTTAAAGAACTTGAGTTTCAATCATATTTTTCGTGTTCTTGCATGTTTTCATGACATCTACAGCATTGAGCATGTTTGCATAATCAATTAAAACATGTCTTGATAATTCTTATGCACTGTTCCTGGTTTAAAACTCGAATATGCATTTCTGAATTTTGCCCAGTATTTCAGTCGACTTTTTTTCTGTTTCAATCGGTTGATTATACCAGAACAAAATATGTTTAGTAAAATCAATCGATTAACTCTGTTTTTGACCGATTTTAAGTATACTGTCCAGTAGCTTTTGCATCCTAAGTTGGTGATCTAATTTCAATTAAAGGTGGTTTTTAGCTTTCAAAGATAGCCTAAATTTTTTTAAACCAACAACTCTCGTATAACACAAACATTATATGATCATTGCACAAACACAAACAAGAAACAAAAGCAAAGGTGAGCTAACGAATTAAACACATACAACAATATATTACCAACTTATAACTCATCTTGCATTATCCCAACATATGCTTTACTCAACCAAGATAACCACCCATGACATGTTCCCACCGCGAAAACATGCAATCATCAACATATTACCACCAAGTAATATCAAACGGTATGACATTCTCTCGTAACCGACCACTTTACCTTTCTTGTGCAACAATGCCTCTTGGAAAGGGCTTTTCCCTTGCTTTACATAGACTTACAAGCAACAAATCTACCCGCTCAGTAAAGGCTTGAATAAGAGCATTCTTCCAAAGCTCATGCCAAAGACTTATGACTCAACAAAGCCCTCTGGGTAAAAGAATCATCCTGGTTTTACGGTTATTAGTGAATTCATATTGTCCTATCACATTGACATATACAATCTTATAATATCATCACATAATCAACCATACCTCATCATCATATCATAACACAATCATTGTTTCTTTGCACCTAAGGATTTTAACTTATAATTCAACAGAGATTCTACATATAATGAATTTAAACCTCTACAATGAATCAATATAATTTTGCACCTATGAATTAGGCAATAATTTTACCACCAAACAACTCCAGCATCATATTCACAACATCAAATTCAATCTTAAAATACCATACTATACTACACGCATCACATACCAGGAATTCATACCACAACCATTAGTGCACATATTTTAAGTTTTATTTTAGTGATATTTATGATGCAATACGTAAAATGTTTAATTTCCATGGAAATTTTGTGGTTAAATATGTTTAATTTTCAATTGTGTTCCTAACCGTTAAATTCGTTAGTTCAAGGTTCGCGATTTTGGGATTTTAATTCGACTCGATCATTTTGCATGATTTCAATTTATCTATTTAATTCATATCGTTTTGCATAGTTCTACATCATCACAGTTACATTTCATCCATTCTATAGTGATAAGTGAGCTACATTAAGTGGGGAAATCAAATTTGACTAGACTTGTAACCACAATGAGTTTATCAAACTACCCAGAGCCATTAATAATGACCAGTGTAACACCCCTTCCGAGATGTCACCGAGATTTTTTTTGAACACCCAAATTAGGAACTTAGCAAAATTACTTCAACCAAATTTATTCAAATAAAACATCATAAATATTTTTCAAACATCCTTAAATAGTCCGTTACAACTCTTCAAATCCAATAAAACTCAAGGAAATAAATTCCAAAAAAAGAAAAAGTTCGAAATCCATTTGCAAAAGCCTTCTAAATCTCCCATAGTTCTCCGTATCTTATCTCCTCGCATTTACGCACTTCCACTATTATTTGCATTCGCATATGCTCCCGTATAATACACACATTATACGATCATCACACAATCACAACAATTGCAAGGGTGAGCTTAACAAAAAAAAAATACAATATACAACCATATAGTGATATCACACAGCTCACCTCATGATCACAACATAATACATAATTCACCCAAATCATGTTATCATAAAATAATATCACATAGTATATCATTCTCTTATACCCAACCATTTCCTTTCCTACGCATCAAAGCCTTTCACAAAGAATGTCTCACCTGCTTTCCATCAGACTTACAAGCAACAAATTTTACCTGCTCACCAAAGCCTTGGGCAAGAGGACTCTTGCTAAAAGCTTAAGACAAAGTCTTACAGTAGAACAAAAAACCCCTTTTACCCGACTCACCAAAGTCCTTTAGGTAAAAGTGCAACATGGTTTTACAATTATAAGAGAGTTCATATTATACAACACACACACACACTATCAAGTATAACATGCTTCATTACCATAACATTCAACAAAAATAGTATCCCACTCAAGCATGCTTCATACCAACATCACCAATCATACCTTACTTACCAAGTAAATATGACCAAACAATAAAACAAGTCAAACCATAGAAAACAACAAACCAACAACTATGTGTTACCTAGGTTTCAAGATACACGACTCCAAACAACAATCACACTGTTTAGATTGAAGAAAAACATATTATGGACCAGATTCCAAAATTTCAGCTCAATCCAACGGTTAAAATACCAGGAAACGTAAATTTATGAAAACTGCACAAAGTACAAAAACGTCAAAGCACACCAGAACCCACTTTCATCACATTCAAACATTCAAAATATGCACCAAACTTACCCATCATCTAATCAACATGATAGTGGGATTCTAGAACCTTAAGACACCCAAAAATTTTACTCCACTAGATCATCCAACCCAAAAATTTCGCAACTTCCAAATTCATTTTCTTCTTTACTTAACAACCATAAACTACCATGCTAATTCCAAAAAAAAAAACAATCATATCAATTGTCAATCAACAGAAAATTCTCAATATTGGCATGAACGGAAAATTTTTCCAAAAATCTATAACTCGACCAAAACTTTTTAATCTACCAACAAAAAATTCCACTACACCAAATTATTATTAACATATATTGTATTCATGAACAAAGAATTGTCATTCTTCATATCAAGACCAACATATTCTACAATCAACTTATACCATTGTCAATAAAAAGTTCATCTCAAAATCAATTCCTTGCAACCACAAAATTAACAAAAAAACTTGCACTTAACAAATTATACCTTTCTCCCAACCACAACTCATGTAATTCAACAAAAAATTTAAACTTCTGCAACTACCACTTCACTATTCCGAAATGCACATTTGAAACCCACATTTGAAACCCATATCCAAGAAAATTATACTCTAAAAAAATATTTGGACAAGAAAAAAATACAGAAATCCCCACAATCTCATCACCATACCAATTCTCAATTATGCTCAATTTTTGTTTTGAAATAATTTCTCCAACCTAAACTATTTTTATTCTATCCAACATAAAACAAAATAAGAATAAAACATTAAAAATATATATATATATTGTTTCCTTAATCCCCAAAAGAAATTACGCCACCAATATATTAACATCATCTCACCAAAGAGCTCATGCATGGAATAAGAACAATTAGTCAATGATTACACCCATAAAAAATGAATAGCTTCCCTTACTTGGAAATTTTTTTATCACCAGCTCTAATTCCACTAAACCAATTCTGCACCAAGACTTTTCTCTCCAAACCAAGAACATGTTGCCGCAACAAAATTCTATAACCCCTTTTTTCCTTCTCTCAAAACTTACATCCAACTCTACCCTCTTTATGCCTTCTTCTTAAAAAAACATTTACTGACTTAATTTTCTAACCATTCAGCTACTTAAACTAAAATAAATAAATAATAATAATAAATAAATTAACCTTAATTTGATTTTAACATTGCACTAACTCTCCACTTGAATGCTCATTAATCAGTCTTAACCATAGTGCCTATAACCAGATTCAATGAATCTACCGTCAACCTTTCATATTCCACAAATACTAAAATAAATACTAAAAACAATAAGGTCACTATGCTCTGGCCAAGGTTCAAACACACAACCTTTAATCACAACAACCACTTCATACCAACAAGCTAACACATTTTACATATCAACACAAGCAAAACAAGTAATGTAAACACCCAAAATGCACCACACACATTTTTAAAATATTTATCAGAAATAATTTATAAACAATGCACATGATAAAAATTGAACACATGACCCTTAACCTTATCCCAAGGCTCTGAACCAACTATGTTATACTTCACTTCTACTATCAATTACCATTATTATTTACCATTTATACTTTTGTGCCCACCATTTTCCTTACCACATTTCTTATTTTCTTTAATACTATTTTCATGTTCAACCAACTTACTTGCAAAAATTATAAATAGTTTTCTTAGGTCTTACAACCAGACCACCTATTTTTCCAACAGATCCATGTAGGCTTCACTAAAGAAGTATGGGCTTGTGCACAACATTTATACACCTAACACCCCCAAATTAACGGGCAAGCTGAGATTTCAAATAGAGAGATAAAAAGGATGTTGGAGAAGATTATGCAGCATAATAGGAATGACTAAAGCAACAAATTAGAGCATGTTATTTGGGCACATAAGATTGCCTGTAAGGCACTTATAGGGATGTCTACTTATCGGGTTGTCTTCTACAAAGCACGTCACCTCCTAGTGGAGATAAAGCATTGTCCCTACTAGGTTGTGAAGTCCTACAACTTCTCTCTTGATCAAGCTGGGAGGAAAGGAGGCTTCAATTCAATGAATTAGATGAGATTCGTCTAGATATGAGAACTCTAAGTTTTACAAGGAGAATACAAAGAAACTCCATGACAATTTGATAGCTAAAAAAGGAGTTTTTGGTTGATTAGCAAGTGTTGTTGTATAACTCATGGCTTGGTCTCATGGGTGACAAGCTTCGATCTAAGTGGATTGGTCCTTTTGTTATAACTATAATGTTTTTCCTTATGGCGTAGTTGAGATCAAAAGTGAATCCACACATAAGAACTTCAAAGGACTTGTTCAAAGTTATTCCTTAGCAATCCATCTGTTGATTTGAATTCTTGATCTTGTTCTTTGTGACATATTGGGTCTATGTGTAGTTTAAGTTTGAGGGGATGTTTACATGATTTTTCTTGTTTTAGGTTTATGTTTTCTGTGTTCTGCGTGTTTTTCTTTGTTTTTTGGGTTTTGTTCAATTTGTGGTTACTGACTTCACTCTTAGATCTGACCTGCTTGATATTTCATGGATTAAATTCCTTGTTCTTCTTTGCATGTTCAATTCATTTTGAGGTTTGAGAGTTTAATTGAAAGTGATACATGCACCTTGTGTGAGTTTTGAGCCACTCTTTGTTCTTTCATGTGCGTTATGTCTCTTGATTACATGCACAATGGCCTTCGATTTACTTTTTGTTGTGCTTCTTGATTCACATGCATGTTTGGATATGATTTAGGCATTTTTATTTTCATAAGCCTATAGCCAAATGAGCCTACTTTCAATTGTTCCCATTGATACCCATTTTGAGCTCGTGTACCATTTTTCATTGTTTTAATGCTCATTAAATGCCTTAGCCTGCAAAAGCATGATTGACTCTACCTTCCAAAATTTTGGAGCTCTGAATTTGTTTTGGGAATAGGTGCACAATTAAATGTGGAGGTGTGTGCATATTTGTGTTTTTTCTTGGATTCCTCATTTGTGTATATATGAATGGCTTTGGAATTTGTTACATTGTCCAAAGAAAAAAAAAGAAAAATGAAAGAAAAAGAGTTTGGTTTTCGGGTTTGTGTGATGATTGAAATTTGAAGTAAGGGATTTTGGAATTTCTTTCATGCCTAATTTTTACTTGTTCCTCATTGTTCCTTTATTTTCTGTAATTTTTTTCCTACTTGTTCATACATTCCACACCTTGTCCTTAGCCTCATTATAGCCTTCAAAAGTTCTTTTGGTCTTTATGTGCATGTGTTTTGGTTGTTGATTTTAGAGTCTAGTCAAGTCTATGTGCTACTTGTTTTTTAGGGATGATTTGAGAGTAAACAGTAGCCTAGAAACTTGAGTGATACAATGCATATTTTGTGAGGTTTTATTTCTTTTAATTTATCTTTTGAGATGACACTAGTATAGTAATATTACCTTTATTTTTTGGGCATATTACATCGTTTTTATAACCAATGTTGTATTAGGCGATGTAATAAGTAGAAGACATATTACATCGGTTGTCAGAATTGATGTAATATAGAAAGTAGATATTAAATCAGTTGTTCGTTACGTCAAGCATATGGCTTTATTTTTGGAAGGACTTTGAAGCTTTTTGCGGGATAAAAATTTATATCTTTTTCATACATATCATGCTTTGGTCATTTTGATTGTTTTTAAAAGGTTATTACTGGTGTCGTTATAGTATATATACTTATATACTCTAAAATTTTGGGTGAGGAGATACTATATGGAATTAAGTACTATTATTTTATGTAGATCAAAAGCAAAAAAAATGGAACAGTGGCAAAATTATAAAATATATAAATGGGTTTTCAGCCATTGGGAACATTGGTAATGCCTGTGAATTTTTCAGTGGTGGCATTCAAACTGTGGCCTTGACCTTAATGTTGTAACTCTGTTTTAGTTCTTATAATACTATGAAAAATAACAGCATTTGTGGGTTATTGATCGTTGTATCATGTCTTGGTTTTGGGAATAAAGTAGGGGGTTTGAGGTTGAATGGTTAATTTTGGAGCAATGACTGAAGTTATGGGAATGGCATAATTTCCTTGAAATTTTTATTAGGTATCAATTATAAGAAATAGAATATATCTACATTGAAATTATTGGATAGGAATATTTATAGTCTTATATTATGTCTTGGTAGGTTTCATATGTGAGGTTTATGAATGAGGGATGGGATATTCTAAATTATCTATTTAGGTTCATGAGAATAGTTTAAGCAGGAAAATAATATTGTAGAATGGATCTTCACTTGTTTTCCTTTAATTTTGGCTAGTGTTCGTAAAAATACAATAAAAAGTGATGTGATTATAGAAGGTCAAATATAATTATTTTTTTTGGTGCAACGTTTTATTTATTAAATTTTATATGATTTTAATATATACGTATGTATATATATTAGAAAAAAACTTATGTTGCAGGTGGGGCGATGATTATACATAGCATAAATAGTCAATTATATAGAAATATTATATTATATTTGCACGGGGATTTTTTGTTTACGAAGGATGATTTTTTTTCTTACGCTTTTAAAATATATACGAAAAAAGAAGAAAAAAACTGAAAGGGTTTAGTAATTAGTTTAGTGTGAAGGGGTTAGTTTAAAATTATTATATAAGATGTACGATAGTGTAAGTTTAAGTTGTGTTTAATTTTATGGACAAATTTTTTGTATTTTGGACGTGTGCCTAGAATGTTTGAGGTGTTGAAACTTGTAGTGAAGTGCAAAAACTAGAAACTATCACGCTATTGATGTAGCGCTTGGTGGTGCGAAGTGGACCGCCAAGCGATAGGGTAACCAGGGATGTTTCTATAGTGTGTGGTGTCTAGTGGCAAGTGATGATCGCTAGGCGATCTGCACTACAACTTCGCTCGACAGCGCTTAGGCTGCTTCAGGCGATAGTGCAGTGGTAGTGTGTGTTTGTGTTGAGTAATTCATGCCTCGTGGTGGTACTCCTTGGTTTGGGATATGCTTGCATGGATTACGAGCGAGGAGATTCGTAATGGAGTTGGGAACGCATGATTAATACGAACATGGAGGTTCGTATTGGATGTACTCTTGTGTGGGGATACGAGTGGGGAAGTTTATATGTTCCATGCTCACACTTGAGGTTGCTATGAGCAGAGAGGTTTGTAGTAGGTGTTCACGCGTGTTGGACTACGAGTGATGAGGTTCATAGAGTTGGACCACGAGCGGACAAGTTCGTGGAAGCATATGAAATCCCTATGACCATGGTTTAGTATGTGCTAATCTCATATTGTCAGGTTGATGGTTTTAAATGTTTTGCATGTTTGGAGGTGACGACCTTGGGCCAGGATATGCTTGACATTATCACAAGCGGGTATGTTCGTGATTGGTGATGGAATGTGTCATTAATATGAGCAGGGAGGTTCATATTAATGATACTTTCGTGTGAGGATACGAGCAGGGAGGTTTGTATGGTCCATGCTCACACTTGAGATTTATTGTGAACGACGAGGTTTGTAACTAGATGGATCACGCGTGTTAGACTACGACCGAGGAGGTTCGTAGAAGCAGGACTACGAGCGGCGAGGTTCATATAGGTTGGAGTGTGAGTATGACATGAATGAATAATCTAGTCTTATATGGGCCATGAGACGATTATTTCAGGATTTCTTGGGTAATAAGGGTTTAAGAACATGTATTCTGTTAAGTTAAAATGCTTTGGGGGAGGGGTATATGTTAATGTTGTGCTTTTATTTCTTTGAGTTCACCATTTTTGTTTGTGTTTGGTGATGATCGTATGACTTATAACATGGGAGCAGATGATAATCCAGGTGCTGATGGCGAGGTATAGAGACAAAGCGATGGCTACAGATTTGAGGTTTTATGAAAGACATGTGTTTTGGAACTTGTAATCTTAATTATTGATTGGTTGTGGATTTCGAACTTGTATTAAATGGTTTATGACTTAATTTTAATTGGCCGCGATTAAAGTTTTAAATTTTCTCGCATTTTGGGAATAATAATTATGTTTAAATTTTATTTTCAAATATAAATTCTTTTGTTATGTAATATCCGCCTGGGATGTTACAACTACTATGGTGATGATGGATAAATCCTTTTATTCTAAGATGGCAATCACCTTAGGTTGTTCACTTTTATCAAGGCACTTTAGCACTTTGATGTTTAGCTCCTCTTTGTCAAATTCTTTGCCCAAACCTTTAAGATGGTTGACAATGTGAGTGAACCTTTTTTGCACTACAGTTATGGACTTTCCTTGTTGCATCTTAAATAGCTCATACTCTTGTATCAAGGCATGCTTTCTTCCTCTCTTCATATCATTCATCCCCTCAAGTGTGACTTCAAGTACATCCCACATATCTTTTGCACTCTTGCATTAAGAGACCCTAAAGAACGCATCCATGTTCAATGATGATGTGATGATGTTCTTTGCAGTGCAATCATATTGAGCTCTTCTCCTTTCCTCCTTTGTCCATTGAGTCTAAGGCTTGTCCACCTGCTTATTTTCAACAACACACTTAAGAGTGTAAGGTCCATTCACAATTCCATCCCAAATACCTTGGTAATTTGATTCAATCAAAATTTTCATTCTAATTTTCCACAACTGATAGTTAATACCACTAAACATAGTTGACCTATGAATAAAAGCATCTTCGACAAAAGGAAGCTTATTTTTAGCCATTTCAATTAGATTTAACATCAAACTTGAATAACCCTCAAGAACCTTGCTCTAGATACCAATTGTTAGTAATGGAATGGTGGTTTATGCCAAGAAGAGGGGTGAATTGGCTATATAAAACTTTTTCGAAAACTTAATGCCTATGAATTAGCAAGTTAATGGACTAATGAAACATTATGGGTTGTGCGCTGTAAATGATCATTTTACTGATAAGTGTCTACATTTGTAAGAAGTGACAAATATGGATGTGCAACTGGTTGTTGGAATATTTCAAAATCAACCAAATAATCAATAGTAGTGGAAAAATTAGTCCCAAGGCAATCATAAAAGAATTGTTACCCAAAATTATCTTCTACAGATCCTTCCATGCCTCATACACATTATTTTCAGCATACCATTTATGTGCCTAAGCTTACTCCTAATACATAATAGTTAAAAGCTTTTGAAGATCCAGTTTGACAACAAGAATAATATAGGCTAACGGGAGTTAATTCTTGGCAACACAACATGGTTGATCATTTCAATAAAGCTACTATTTAGGACTTGAAAACGCATATACAACATTTGGCAACAATTGTTAATGAATTGGAACAAGTTCAAAGGCCATTCCATCAAAGCCACAATTGTTAATGAATTGGAACAAGTTCAAAGGCCATTCCATCAAAGCCACTAGTTAATTCCAAATCGTGAAATAACAAAGGTGAAGGAAGAAAGATTGTAGTCATTGAGTAAATCATATCCTATTGGTCTATCAGTTTGACTAAATGAACAATATAATTTTTTCTTTGTCTTTGAACATTACATTTCTATGTTGAATAAAAAAATAATAAACAACATCTTTGTGAATGACATTCATCTTGATTGCATTCAATCTTATGTGGAATCTGAGATTAGGAGATCCAAACATTGTGACATAAGTGTAGGGCGTTGCCTTCATCTCAACCTCAATAGATAAAGCTCATCAAACTGCATATTTTGTCTAGTTCATTCTTCTGGTTTTGTTTTCCTTTATCTTTTCTATGCAAGTTGTGTAGTCCTGCTTGAAATAGGTTTTGTTTTTCTTTTTACTATTAATTAGCAAGATTATTTTAGTCTTTGCAATCAAATTTCATTCTCTTGTTAATACTAAATTTTAGTCTAGTTTTAGTTACTAGTTTTAGGTATTCAAATTATGATTATTAGGTAATTTTATAATGTGGCCTAGATTGTACAACTTTTTTAATTTTTAATTTTTATTTTTATAACACAAACCAAAAACATATATTTTTGAAATTTTTATAAGTTTTTTAATAAAATTAAAAGTAGAAAACAAATATGCATGCATTTTTAATTTTCAATCAAGAATATTTTCAAAAGAATTTGAATCTAACCTTTTTACCTGTTGTAGCAACCTTACTTCTTTCTTTGCAGCCAAGTCAACAAAAATCACCATTTAAAATATATTTTCATCATTCCCATCAACAAACTTGATGTGTGGAGCGTGTAGCTTGAATTTAATTTCAACATCATCACGTGCATTAGGATGGTTAACCGAATCATCAATAATCCTCATAATCCTTTCTTGTGAGCGAAAATTTGCACCTGAAGTAGTTGACTCTACTGCTTTATTGTTAACCAAGATAGTTGCAGTAGTATATGCTTCAGTTGTATGTTCAAAAATTGTTGGCTCTTCAACTTCACTTGGTTCCTCCGTTGTATTATAACTAGTGCATATTTCTATTTTTAACTTGGTTTATATGCCTCGGTTATCCAAGAACCGAAGCATATAATGGCGCAGTGACATTTTTGCAATTCCAACCAACTTTTATGCCACGGTTCAGTATACACTCGGAGCAAAAAAGGATTTTCTGCTTCGGTTCTCAAAAAACTAGTGTCAAAAGAGCTTATATGTCTCGGTTATAAAGACCCGAAGCAAACAATTTGGCTAATATTTCAAAAATGCCATTGGGGATTTCATGTTTGGCCTCGGGTGGCAGCAAAACCAGTGCCAAAAAGCTTTTATGCCTTAGTTAAAAATTGAACCAAGGCCATAGCTTTTAATTAGGGTAAAAATCGAGAACCCATTTCTTTATTCTTCTTCTTCCCCGCGTTGTTTTCTCTTCTCTCTCGTTGCAACCACCTCCATTATTCTCTCTTCTCTCTTGCTGTAACCACAGTGCTGCCACTCTTCTCCGGTGAATGCTTCGACTACTCTGGCAAGGCTCTGCGGTGCCTCCTTCCCCACTTCCAACCACCGTCACGCCGCCATTTCTCCCAAGGGGTAAGATGAAAATGCATTTTTTTAAAGTTTTGTATATTTATTTTTTCAATTTAGGTTTTGTTGAGTCACGAGAATTTAAGAGCATTGGGTTTGAAATGGTGTGGGGTGTTAAGGTGTAGAAGGGTGATAGTGACACGTCAAGGCTTTTGTCCAAATCATTGTAACAACACTACAATTTCAGTAATTTTGAGCAAGTGTGCCTCATGTGAGTTGTCCTCTTATGTTCTCAATCTGTTTGTAGTAAAAGATGTTCTTCAAATGTATGTGTTGGGCTACCCTTGTGCACTCATCAAACACCTTCCACCCAAAACACCAGGGGTGGTGGGGTTGAGGATATTTTGTTGTCTGCTTTTAGATATTTATTTCACTTTTATAAATATTTTAAATTTATAATTTTTATTGTCTTTTCACTCAATAAAATCAACGTTTTAGCAAACCAACAATACTTTAAATATTCAATAGGTAATATATTTTTTTGAGGCTTTTTGTTGTTTTTGCTTTTTTTCTACTATTTTTGAACTTCTCCTGTGTTTTTTATTGTCTTTTGTAGCTCTCAAAAACATGGGTAGCATTGCATTGCATGATCTTCCATTGTCATTCGCTTTTCACACTCCCAAGTTCTTTATTATAATATTTTCCTATGATTTTGTAGTTTGTTATGTATTAGTTTTATGTTTTATATATGTGGTTAATTATTTGCTTAAATATGTTGTTTGATTTTCTTATAGTGTGAGTTAGTCTTAGTTTCTCGTTTTGAGATTCAATACGAAAATTATGTATTATCCCCGAGTTTTCATTTTGAAGAAGCTACATATTTTTTTAAATTAATATAAGGGGATACAATACTAATAATTTAAATGTACTGAATCTTGAATTGTTTGGTTAAACAGTTTAAGAAGATTAATCACTTTCTAGTAGTTTATTAGTGCATATATATTTTAATATACATATCTTAAAATTCATGAATATTTGTCAATTGTGTTTTGTATTGATCTTCGGGTGCATATTTGATTGTGGTTGACAATCACTTTCATTTCATGTATCTTTTGTCCCAACCATACCACGAACCAGGAACAGTCACACACCACATGAGTATATGGCCATTAGCAATCCTTTGGGACACATACTCCATGCTGAAGACTCTCCTATACAGTATGCAGCCATTAGTAGTCCTCTGGGCCGCATACTCCATGCTGAAGACTCCCCTATACAGTATGCGACAATTAGCAGTCCTCTAGGCCGCATACTCCATGTTGAAGACTCCACTATACAGTATGCGGCCATTAATAGTCCTCTAGGCCGCAAACTTCATGCTGGAGACTCCCCTATAAAGTATGTGGCCACTAACAACCCTCTGGACCACATACCCTGTACTAAAACCCCCTTTAATGAAGAACGCGGCCATCAACATCCCTCTTAGGCCGTCTGTTTTGCACTGAAGAACTTTTAAGTAAGCAGCCCATATCCAACCATAATCACTTAGATGGTTAGGCGGACAAGAAGTACCCAATTGCTTAGATCCACATGGTCGCATACCGTACACTACACACTCAACACAACCCCACTAACGCTTACCAATAACTTCCGAAGGACCTCTTGGTAATTTACTCGTTATCATTGGATCCAAAGGCAACTAAAAATTGTATTTGGGCCCAAAAGCCCATTCTAGGTAGGACCCATAGGTAAAAATGTATAAATAACACATTGTTCTATGCATTGATTACGCATTAAAATATTCCCCAAGCCTCTAACATCACCAGTGCTAATTGAAGCATCAAAGTGTCTTTTGCAAGAACCCATGCGTCGTCACCAGGAGCTTCATCAGAATAACAAGGCAGCCATCCGTCAACCTCGCACTCGAGCAACCCAGCGGACTTGAGGAGTACAACTTGGTCCTCTAAGAATAATTGGCGCCCATCGTGGGGCCCGAAGAGTATTTTGAAAGTCCTTGACCTACCCTGATACAATGGTGTCCACGAGAAGCAAAGTAGCAGCAGTCCCCACCAGACCCTCCACAGCCAAAATAGGGGGCGCTGGCCCCACATCCGACATATCACGCATCCTCGAAGCTCAAGCCACAATGCAGCAAGATTTCACGAAGTATAAAAAGAAGAAAGTGGACGAAATAGAGGCCTTGAGAGAGAAGAACTCCCGACTTAAGAGGAAAATTGAGGCGGACAAGGCAATGGGAGGACCTAGACTCAATCCATCTAGAGGAGAGCTTTGCACTGCTACCGAAGAGGAAAGCGAATACAAACCCACAAACCAAACGACTGGTGGCAACTACAACTCTTTTGCCTCTCGTAGAAATCGTAGGCACCCATTTGTTGATGGGATCGTAGAAACACCACTACCCCCTCAAATGGAAGGCGCCAATTGTCACTTACGACGAAACTACCGACCCAGAGGAGTTAATATCCATCTACACCAACCAGGTCGGCCTCTACTCCTCTAATGATGTTATCCTGAGCAAATTCTTCTTGGTCGCGCTTAGAGGATCAACACTAGAATGGTTCATGAGTTTACCTCCCTACACCATAGACTCCTTCAACACACTCACTTTCACCTCCACAACCCAATTCGACATCAGCTGTCAACATGACCTTACCTCGCTATCCCTCCTAAATCTCAGGAAAGAGGAAGGGGAGTCCCTCTGTATGTTCATTGATAGGTTTGGCGTAATCGCCGTGAAAATCAAGGATCTCACCCCTAACTTGATAATACATTACAGGATAATGGCACTAAAGCCTGGCCCATTCGTGGACGAACTTGCCATCCGTCCACCATTGGGGATGCAAGAGCTATGAAAGAGAGCATCAATGTTCATTAGAGTTGAGGAAATGTGACACTATCAAGATAGGATCCGAGCCCCTCCAGCCTAGATGGAGACAAAGAGGGCCAACAGGGAACCGGCGACACACGATCAGGTCCGCCCCGGAGAAAGGAAGCAAGCTAGATTCTCTAATTATGCTCCCCTCAATGCCCCCAAATCTTGCATCCTCGACGAAGTCTTACAAACAGAACTCATCCCCCCACCCAAAAGGTTTAAAAATCCGCCCAACGCTGATTTAAGCAAATATTGCCACTACCACCAAAATAACGACCATACAATAGAGGAGTGTCAAAACCCTCTGGTGCGTGCAAGCCACCTCCGACTCTATGTTAAAAACACAACTGAAGGAAATTCCAAACCTTAGTACGACAAGAATCTAAACAAAAGCTCTCAACGGAGAAATGACCAAAGCGTTAAACTAAGGGAACCCAGACGAGAACCTAGGAGGAACCAGAACATCGAACGGAGAAGAGAGGAACCACCACAAAGCGGCAGGCGCCCAGATGAGAGACCCCCTTTGCGAGGGACAATAAACACCATATCTGGAGGGTTCGTTGGGGGGTGCTCTTCTTCGTCTAGGAAGAGGCACCTAAGGGCTATCCCATCAGTCCACACTGTATCGAGGGGACCTAGGAGAAGAATGTTGCCAATTACTTTTAGCAACTTCGATTTCCAAGGAGTAGACCCCAACCAAGATGATCTCGTAGTCATAACTGTGGAGCTTTAAAACTTCACAATAAAGAAAGTATTGATTGACCAAGACAACTTCGTGGATATCATCTACTGGAAAACTTTGCAACGGCTCCAAATCCCCGCAGAGGACTTGACCCCTTATGACGAACCCATATATGGTTTCTCTGGGGAAAGAGTGCCGACACGAGGGTACATAGATCTCCATACCACCTTTGGAGAAGGAAGACAAACCAAGACTATTCTGATCCGCTACCTCGTAGTAGATGGCCACACCTCCTACAACATGTTATTGGGACGCCCCTCCTTCAATTCCCTAGGAGCCACAGTCTCCACACCACATCTCGCTCTAAAGTTCTCTTCAGCGTCAGGAGACATCCTAAGATACATGGCGATCAGAGGGCGGCCAAAGAATGTTATATGTTTGACTATCACCCCAGTGCTGGTAATTCCTAATACTGAGAAGAAGTTTGAAGTCTATTATGATGCTTCATATCAAGGTTTGGGGTGTGTATTGATGCAAGAAAGGAGACCAGTAGCATTTGCTTCTCGTTAGCTGAAGGTGCATGAGAAAAATTACCTGACTCACGACTTAGAATTAGCAGCTATTGTGTTTGCTCTTAAGTCGTGGAGGCATTATCTGTACGACTCCCAGTTTCAAGTATTTAGTGACCATAAAAGCCTGAAATACCTATTTGATCAAAAGGAGCTAAATATGTGACAACGTAGGTGGATGGAGTTCCTGAAGGACTACGACTTTGAATTGCTCTATCACCTGGGCAAGGCAAATGTTGTAGCCCACACTTTAAGTCAAAACAATATGCACATGTCTTGCATGATGATAAAGGAGTTGGGGTTGATTGAAAAACTCTGCATATGAATCTAAGAATGTAGTTTGGGCAAGACTTCATACAATGCAGCTTGTTGAAAGTCACTAATGAGTTTTTGAATGAAATATGTGTCGCTTAGGGACAAGATATGGAATTACAACAGTTTATAGGATGGTTGGGTACAGATAAGGGGAAAGATTATCAGATGGTAGCAGACGGCATTCTACGCTTTAAAGGTAGAGTGTGCGTACCTGGAGGACTTTATTCAGGAGACAAATTTTGAAGGAAGGCCATCAGAGTCGTCTTAGCATACATCCAAGTATAACTAAGATGTATAAGGATTTGAAGAAGTCCTTCTAGTGGAATGGAATGAAGACGGATGTAGCAGACTTTGTTGTTTAATGTTTTGTATGTCAAAAGGCGAAAATTGAACATCAAAGGCCGGGAGGTACACTGCAACCACTGGACGTACCTCAATGGAAGTGGGACAATATCTCTATGGATTTTGTGACGCATCTACCGAGGTCGACAAAAGGCCATGATACAGTCTGGGTAATAGTAGACAAACTAACAAAGTGTGCACATTTCTCGCCTATGAATCAAAAGCGGTCGATGGACAAGCTAGTAGAGTTGTATGTGCGAGAAGTGTTGACGTTACATGGAGTACTAGAAAACATAGTGTCAGATCGGGATCCTAGATTCACCTCACGGTTTTGGCAATCATTGCAAGCTGCATTGGGTACAAAGTTGACAATGAGCTCAGCTTATCACCCTCAGACGGATGGCTAGTCTAAGCGGACCATCCAATCTCTAGAAGATTTATTGAGGTCATGTGTGCTAGACCACTTGAGAAACTGGAATGAAGTATTACCCTTGGTGTAATTCACATACAATAATAGTTACCACTCTAGTATTGGCATGGCGCCCTATGAAGCACTGTATGGAAGAAGGTGTAGAACTCCATTGTGTTGGTATCAAGATGGTGAAGCTTTTGTACTTGGGCCTAAGTTTCTGCAACAGAAGACTAGTAAAGTCACATTAATCCAGGATCGGATGTGAGCCACCCAGAGTCGGCAGAAGTCTTATGCCGATAAGAGAAGACAACCATTGGAGTTTGAGGAAGGAGACCATGTATTTCTCCGAGTTACTCCAACCACGGGCATCGAAAGGGTTCTTAAATTAAGGAAGTTGACTCCGAGATTTATAGGACCTTTTCAGATTACACGAAGGATTGGAACAACGACATATGAGATTTCATTACCACCTCACCTAGCCAACTTGCATAACGTGTTCCATATCTCGCAAATGAGGAAATACATTGCAAGTCTGGATCATGTGTTAGAATCATATGAGGTGCAAGTGCGAGAGGATCTGACCATGCCAGTCGGACCGGTTCGTATATTGGATGCTCAAGTCAAGCAACTAAGGGGCAAGGAGATAAGGACAGTGAAGGTGCTTTGGGATGAGATGACGTGGGAGATGGAGGATCTCATGAGAAGGTCTTATCCTCACTTGTTTCCTAGTAGGTTCTATTTTTGAGGACGAAAATTCTTTTAAGGTGGGGGGAATGTAAGATCCGTGGAAATTAAATTTTAATTAGTATAACGTGGAAAAGTACTAGCTCAAATGGTTGAGAGTACTTGGTTGTGTTCAAAGTCCTATGTATGCCAATTGTGTGTATTTGATTTATTATTATTTTGATAATATACTTGAATCTGTTGAGTGATAGTATAATCATAGAGTTATGATAATTATAAAAAAAACATGAGTTGGTTAAATGGTTGTGTGTGGATTTGACATTGGAATGGTCACAGGTTTAAACCTTGATAGACATGAATTAAACTTTTTTTTTATTAGAATCAGCTTTGGCTTGAATATGAAAGGACAGAGAAAACCCTAGCAGAAGGGGCAGCCAAGAGGGGCTGAAAAACCATTATATAATGGTCCTTGAATAGAAATTAAATCCACCATAAACCTATTTTCGTTTTAGCACTTAAACCATAATTAAGACACCTAATAAAGGCCAATTTGAGGTGAGGAGAATGGTTTCTGTAGTGTGTTATTTTAATTTTGAGGGAAGAACGAAATTAGAGAGAGTGACTGGCAATTTTAGGTGCATAAGAAGTTGGATTGGGAGAAAGTTGGAGGCAAAGTTGAGTGAGCAAAGGAACACTCATTTTTCCAATTTTACGCAAGAATTTCAGGTTAGAGGAAGTTGTCTTGTGTGTGAAAAATTACATGTGTTTTGCTTTTGCGTTCTTGTCCTTCTCAATTGAATTCTATATGATATGAATTTCGTAGTATATGTGATGTGATTGAGAATTGGTTGGTTTGATGTTGTGTGCAAAGCCCTTTTTATGCTTTATATGATTAGGATGAGGGTTTTTTGAATTGAATGGTCATTGTTGATTAAATCCCTAGTTTTGGTAGTTCAAATGGATATAAGACATGTTTATGAGGTTTGCTTGCCATTATTTATGCTTGGTAATGATTGAGTTGTGTTTTGGTCTGGTTTTGGTGGTTTGTGTGCGTGAACAGAGACGAAACTCTGCTATTTTCACCTAAGCGAGTCACTCTCGCCTAAGCGAAAGTTGTAGAAACTCATCCCTACTTTGGTTCGAGCATCTCGCTTAGGCGACCAAATTCTGTGTTGAGCGACACGTTCTCTCGTTCAGGCGAGAATGGCTCGCCCAAGCGAGGTCGCGATGAGACCTATGCGTGTTACATTCGCATCCTCGTCCAGGCGAGGGGTTGTGTGTTTGAGCGAACGAGGGTCTCGCTCAGGCGAGAAGGTCTCGCCTAAGCGAAAGCTCGTGGTGAGCCCATATTTTCCACTCGCTCAAGCGAGGAAGTCCAACTTGAGCGAGCAGATGCACTAGCTTGGGCAAAGACCCCTGGCTTAAGCGAGAATGGTGAGAATTCATGCTTGTGTTTATTGTTTGCACGAGTTTGCTTGGTGTTTCCTACATGATATGAATTATATGCATGTGTTTATGGTGTTTGGGCTTGAAGGACTAAGTCCATAGGATCTGGGATGTGCTTGGCTTGAGTTACGAGCGAGGAGTTCGTGATGGGTGGGCCGCATGCGGAAGGTGAACGGTTTAGTTCACCGGAGGTACTCTCGTTGGGATGACTGAGCAAGGGAGTTAATCTCATGCTCAACTTGAGAATGCTATAAGCGAGGGAGTTCATAGTAGGAAAGGCGGGTATACATGTTCGGGTCCGAGCGAGGAGTTTGGATGACGGGCGAGAGAATCCGTGAAGCAGGACTACGAGCAGGATAGGCTTGTAGGTAGGACCACTAGCGAGGAGGGTCATCAAAAGCACATGAAGTCCCAAGATTTAGAGTGCATGCATGAAGTCATAATAATTATGAGTGTGGGAAAGTGGGTGTTTTGTGAAATAATAAATATTTATGATTTGTCGGGTGGGTGTATTTCATATTTATTTATACCTATGTGCATAGCTCACCCTATCTGTTTGTGTGTGGTGATGATCGGGTAACTTGTTATCCGGGAGTAGATGATGTTTTAGGTGAGCCAGGAGATGCTTAGTGGCAGAGAGTGGGAGCTCAATACATGGGGATTTTCTAAGACTGTTATTAAATTTTCCTGTAATTTGACTTATAGAATTTTACTGTTTTGACCTTTAAAATTGTAAAGGTGACTTTTGGATATTTTGACTATTAGTAGTGTATTATTAAACTTTAAAGTGTTAAAATTTCCCGCGTTTTTGGGAAATGGATTAATAATAAATGAGATATTAATTATATAAATTGTTATTTTTTTTTTTGTTTTAAGTAATATCCTACCGGGATGTTAGATTTTCCACCCGCTAGAACTCGCACACGAAAGAAGTCGTCCTTAAATTTCTTAAACGACCGCGTAAACCCATCCAACAAACTAATATTGGGTCTACCAATCAACGAAAGCCACGATATAGGATCCCTCGGACGCATGAGTTCTGGATAAAGAAAGCTTGCAGGAGTCAGCGACAAATACCTTACAAATCAAACTAAAAGCCTGCAAGCTACCCCAATTATTCAGATGAAGCTGAGTAGGTGCCACATTAAGCATACGAAGAACCCCTATGGTAAACTCATCAAACGACAATCGCACATGAAGCTTCATAAACATGCAGGCATACATATAAAAGAAGTCATCCTCCAACCCCTCATGTTCGTGGCAGACGGTCTCAACACCACTTACCCGCTCAATCGAAACCACACTTAGGTCAGCCCCCCTCTCGAACAAATAAACACTACTTAACCAAGATCGCAGTAGGCGAGACCACCTATATTTCGAAAAATAGGTCTGGATGCCCTCAGCAAACCACTCATGCCCATCCCTCTTTGGCCAAAGCGATTCGGCATGCTCACTAGCCGTATCCTCACATATTTCTCTCTCAGTTTCAATATGCAAAGACTTGGAAAAGGTACTGAAAAATTCCAACCTAAGACCCCCAAAACTAGCACCAGAGTCATCGGAATCGGAACCACTAGAAGAAGTTGACATACCTTAGCAATCGGCAAAACACAAAGCAACAAAACCACACAAAACTCGGAGAATTCCACAAAAGCTTTAGAAACGAAAATATGATTAAGTTCAAATAAGGGAGATCATATTTAAAGACCCTGTTTAGGACCCTTCAACTTCACCTAACCATTTCAAAAGCCCAAGGCTCAACCACCACAAAACGCTTTGGAAAGCGCGCTCTGACAACACAGTACCACCAATGGTCACATTAATTCAACGCACCTGACATTGCATCAGCTGTCAAAACCCTGCCTGCGGCATACCATCAAACTAAAAGCCACATATCCGCATACCCTAATCCAAATATAGCGGCCCAAAACGCGTAAAAACAAATCATAGCAGCCCAAAACACGTAAAAACGAAAACAAAACATAGCGGCCTAAAACACGTAAAAACAAAAGATAGCGGCACAAAACATGTAAAAACCAAAACAAAACATAGCGGCCCAAAACGTGTAAAAACAACACATAACGACCTAAAACACGTAAAAATCAAAACAACATAGCGACCAAAAGTCATGCAAACATAGCGGCCCTAGAAGCACACAAACATACCGGCCTAAAACCAACAAAAGAACTCAACAGTAAGACAGACACAATAAGTCTATACGTCATTATGCTCCTAAAGATTGGGGGGCTGGTATGTCCATAGGATATACAACCAAATGCCATAAATGAAAATTGCAAACACACAAGCAAAGCGACAATACGAATTTAAGGGCCAAGCACTCACGACAAGTTTATATGTCACTACGCTCCTCAAGACTAGGAGACTGATGTCCCAACCACACCACGAACTAGGAACAACCACACACCGCGTGAGTATACAGCCATTAGTAGTCCTCTACGCCGCATACTCCATGCTAAAGATTCCCCTATACAGTATGCGGCCATTAGTAGTCCTCTAGGCTGCATATTCCATGCTGAAGACTCCCATATACAGTATGCAACCATTAGAAGTCCTTTGGGCCGCATACTCCATGTTGAAGACTGCCCTATACAGTATGCGGCCATTAGTAATCCTTTAGGCCGCATACTCCATGTTGGAGACTCCCCTATACAATATGCGGCCACTAACAACCCTCTGGACCGCATACCCTATACTAAAACCCCCTTTAATGAAGAACGTGACCATCAACATCCCTCTTAGGCCGCCTGCTTCGCATTGAAGAACCCTTAGAGTAAGCAGCCCATATCCAACCATAATCACTTAGATGGTTAGGCGGACAAGAAGAACCCAACCACTCAGATCCACAAGGCCGCATACCGAACACTACACACTAACACAATCCTACTGATGCTTACCAGTAACTTCCGAAGGACCTCTTGGTAATTTACTCGTTATCACTAGACATAAAGGCAACTAAAAAGGTATTTGGGCCCAAAAGCCCATTCTAGGTAGGACCCACAGGTAAAAAGGTATAAATAGCACACTATTCTATGCATTGATTACGCATTAAAATATTCCCTGAGACTCTAACATCACGAGTGCTATTTTAAGCGTCGAAGTGTCTTTTGCAAGAACCCCTATGTCGTCACTAAGAGCTTCATCGGAGTAACAAGGCAACCATCCATCAACCCCGCACCAAAGCAACCCAGCGGACTTGACAAGTACAACTTGGTCCCCTAAGAACATTTGTAAGACTAATGCGACATGCTGGCAAAATTTTGTGAAATTTAAGATATGTATTTTAAAAGTAATATGTACCAATAAAATAAAGAAAGTGAATCTTCTTGAATGGGATAGGGTCACACCTTGATTACACAAGTGACGTGAGCATTGATTCAAAGATTACTGAAATTGTTCACGGAATTTCAGCATACATACGTATGGATTGAGATTGGATTAATTAACCATGCATCAATGTTGAGTATGAAAATGGAGTAGAATAATTTATACAATTTGTGCAAAGTTATGAGTGTAGAAGTGATGATAAGGTGAAATTTAGATGTCCTTGTGTCAATTGTTTGAATGGCTAGAAAATGGTTCTTTTTCATAGAGCCAAGGTTAGGTCCATTTTGGGTGCAAGGAAGAACTTTAAGAGTTCTTTTAGTGCAGGACCTCTAAAGCATGAATGCATGTGTTTCCCTTTCCTTTCACGCTGTAAAATCAAGTTTCTGGGTTTCTGCGCAGAAACTGCCTCGTAGTGTTCTTGACCCACCAGGCGGACACATACTTTTTGAACCAAGTTTCCAGGTTTGCCTAGAAACTGCCTAGTGGCAATGAACGTCTACCAAATGACACGAACTAGCCAAGTTTGTTTCTGCACTTTTATGGGTTCTGATGGAATCTTGGATTTTTTACGAGGTTCATGTACTGATGAAGGATTATCTTGTTCCTTTTTAAGATTATTGAATATGGTGTGAGTTGATTAAGAAAGCTAAGTGAAATTCCCACTGGACATTAAGATAGCAAGCTATCTAGATGTGAAGGTTCCTTTCACAAAGCTCAAGAGAAGAAGATGATGGATTGATTCAAAACAAAAAGGAAATGGAAAGCACATAAACCATAGAAAAC
>Ga0214544_1003279_pt1 | contig 33648 bp, 27 predicted proteins | sample CNSS3metaG_FD_160074 | JGI IMG/M metagenome (GOLD analysis project Ga0214544, IMG submission 160074) | Root nodule microbial communities from cowpea collected in UCLA plant growth center, Los Angeles, California, USA - CNSS3 | ecosystem: Host-associated > Plants > Roots > Nodule | place: USA...
ACAACAATAATCAAAATAACAAACACATAAATTCATCTAACCTCAGAATCTAGTTAAGAAATTACAGTGGAATCAACCCTTAAAGCTTAGCCCTCCATGGCTTTGATGGAATACATGATAATATATGTGATGGATGACGAATTTTGCCAAAACCAGAGAGTTCTAAATGTCTAAGTTGTCCGTCGTTTCTGCTCCCTTAAGTCTCTTTATATAGGCTTCAACTGGACTTTGGGCTTTATCTGTCAGTTGCTAAAATCTTTCATTTTTATTTAATTAATTAGCAACTTAATTCCTGTCCAATTTCCAATTCTACCCCTCTTATTTAACCATTTTTGTAGTTTTGACCAGAGTTGACTGTTAACTTTTACCAGTTGACCAGTGTTGACCAGTTGACCAGTTTGACTGTCCAATAGCAGCCTGACATATGGCAGAGTGCTTTCTCTCTCCAGAATTAGGGTTTCACTCTCACACTCATTCCTTGGCTTCGCGTGACGGCTATGACGGCTGCTGCTGCCGTTTTCCGGCGAAGGCGCGGTGGTGGTGGATTTGAATGGTGGCTGCTGGTGCGAGGATGAGGGTGGCTCGCGGTGGTCGAAATGGTGCGAGTTTGGCTGCTGGTCTAGATGCGGTGGTGGTGTTGCGGTGGCCGACTGCATTGTTGTTTCCGGCGTGATGGTTCTGTTGCAGGTTGGTGGTGGGTGAACTATGGTGGTGGCGCGACTGACGGCGAGGTCCGTGAATGGTGGTCGACAGCTGCCATGGTGATGGTAGGAGAGGAGGAAAATTAGGGTTAGGGTTTCATGTGTGAGATGGAGGAGATGATGATGTGGCAAGATCTGACTGGTCAATTTGGTGATTGGAGGATTATGACACGTGGCTTGTTCTGGTTGGCTAATTTTAAAAGGTGGGGATTGTCATATGGCATGATCTGGTTGAGTGGAGTTTAAGTGGTAGGAGGGGTGCAACTTAGTGAAAACTGGGGGTGCATAACAGGTTTTTGGTGGTCCACTTTAGAAGGAGTGTGCAAATAAAATATGGGGGTGCATTTAGCTCCTGATTTATTCTTTTCTATAATTTCCTGATTTTGGACTTATTTTGTAACTTTGAATATTTTAAATCCACACTATTAATGACCAAAAATAAATTCCAGTTGCATTAACAAACGTTAGAATATCCAATAATATTTTATGCAACTAAAATCAATTTTTACGCCACTTTTACCAAACTTACTCAATAAATCAAATAATCACAAATCCTAATTAAATCAATCTTTAGGCACAGAAAATTCAATTAAATCCCCAAATTTAAATATTAAATGAGGGCAAAAATTTGAACTCATCAATAGTGTCAGATCGTGATCCGAGATTCACTTCACGATTTTGGCAATCTTTGCAAGCAGCGTTGGGGACCCAATTGAGAATGAGTTCCGCCAATCATCCCCAAACAAATGGTCAATCAGAGAGAACAATTCAGTCACGGGAATATCTGCTTAGGGCATGTGTATTGGATCACTTTGATGGTTGGAGTGAAGTGTTTCCTTTGGTGGAGTTCACATACAACAACAATTATCACTCAAGCATTGGAATGGTCCCGTATGAGGCATTGTATGGAAGAAGGTGTTGGGGGAGTAAAAGCACCAATTAATTGCCAGAAACCTTAGCTATTAATTAATTTTCGTTTTAGTATTTTTATTTATTTATTTTGGTGGCTGGAATTTGGGAGGGAGAATAGAGTGACTGAGGGAGTCAAAATTTACAATTGAGGGAGAGAAAAGGGAGTCTTGGAAAGGAATTTTCAGAGTGGGAACAAATTTTGAAGCGTTGGGGACAAGAAAGGATAAGTGAGACTACATTGGGAGTAAGGAAACCTGGTAAGGGGAGCTAACATTTTTTTCCCCTTAATATTGTTTGATTATGTGCAGAACAATAATTGTAAGTTGAATTATAGAATGATAAAGTGAGTTTTATGGATGATTTTAATATGATCTCTAAGTTCTTCACGGATGAATACATGGTGAAATTGTGAAATACAATTTTGGATTAATTTTGTGTAATGGGAGCTAAGTCCTTTTTATTTGTTATAATTCAAACTGATTTCACTAATATTTGGGTTTCTTTATTTTCTTAAAGGAACACTTTTTTGGTGAAGGATTTCGTATATTATGTTAAGAAAAAAAAATGGCAGTAGTGGTTAATATATCTTTATAGTTTCCATAAAAAGTTGCCAAGGTTATTGTTTGGTCTTGTTATACGTATATATGGCTACGATGTTCTTTTTATATTATAAAAGGTTTATGATATATTATAAGCATTGCGGCATCTTCATTGTGTTGGTAATTTTATAAGGTATAACAAGTTAGATTAAGAGTTTTGCGGTGTGGAAGCAATCATTAAGTGATGTTCTTACTAATTGCTGGTCCAGTATTTTTTTTATTTAAGAATTAGTGCACTGAGATAAAGATAAAAAGGGTTTTTGTGATTGGAGTTGGAGGTTTGGTATTTTGTTAAATTATTATGTTTGGGTAGTTTAATAAATTTATAGTTATAATTTGAAAGCCTCTGGGAACTATAGTTCGGGATTGTTGTGTTTGGTGATGTGAGAGTAAATTAAAAATATTTAAGGTCTGGTGGTTATTTTTACTTTCGGCTAAATGCATTTTTCATGGATGACTATATGCAGAGTTTTTTTTTATATACATTGGAACTAATACTGCTTGATTTGCTTAATTTATATAATGAGGATAATTTTTGGGGTTTCGTACTTCTAGTCGTTGTTTTATAATTCGGTGTATGTAGTGTCTTTTAGCGGGCAAGTTCGTAGAGTTGGACTATGGGTGCGGAGGTCCGTAGAGCTGGACCACAAGCGGGTAGGTTCGTGGAAGCATGATAATCCCTAAGGACCAAGGTTGTGAATGGATCTTTCTCATATAGGTTATGAGATTGGGGTGTAATGTTATCAAGAAGTCAATAAAGTAAAAATTGGCTAAGATAGATCGGGTGAGGGTTAATTTTTATTATTTTATTGATTGTATTATTTTTCTTTCTCAGCTCACCCTTTATGTTTGTGTTTGGCGATGATCGTGTGACTTGTCACGCGGGAGCAGATGTCAATCCAGGTGAGAACATTGATGCATAGTGACAGAGCGAGGCAGATGATGGGGGATTTTCATGCATTTTGTAATAAATTTTATAATGATTTTTCTCTATTATGAACATGTAATAAAGATTATCTGCTAGACCAGTTGAGAGGGACAAGTGTGTTCTCCAAGATTGACTTGAGGTCTGGATACCATCAGATCTTGGTCAAACCTGAAGACGTCCAGAAGACGACATTTCGATCAAGATATGGACATTACGAGTATGTAGCAATTCCAACATAGAAATCCTAGATGGCATATGATTCAACTGGTTTACCACCTTAAACTCACTTTGTTGAATGAACCTCAAAAACTCACTTGCTTCTTCATTAGATATCTTATTCTTCTCTTTCTTTACTATCTTTTCATCCTTGGCTCTTCCTTAGCTTGCAATGCCTTCCCTTTCAAAAACTTTTTTGTCTTTTCTATAATAACTTCTTGATTTCTTTGCTTTTCTCAATGATTTTCTTCTTTCCTCAAGTCTTGTGGCGAAAATATATGATCATTTCTCGTCATGCCTCCAATTCCAACAATATTATCTACTATTGGTGTCGATGCCACAACAAATTCTTCTCCTTTCACAACATGAACACCATATTTCTAGGTTGTAAGGAAAATAGGCGTGAATTTGTATTACCACAGGTTGTCTCTCTTGCGGCCGATGCGAAGTTCTAGAGAAATGAACCACCAAAGATCTTGGTCCAGTTAAATTTCATTCCTCACCTTTTTAAGTGATTAGTTCTTCTTCTCGATCTTGACAACACACCTGCACTATATGTTTGTCCATCAACCCTTGCAGCACCTGCTTGAATTCTAGGAAATCATTGATATAATGCTCAACACTTGGATGAATACCACATTTGTCATTGGACTTTACTTTGGATTCCAACAATCCAGTTTAACATAAAGCTTCAAAAACAAACTTTATAGAGTTGCGAAATCTCCTCACATCTCTCAGCACACGATCTCCCTCCCACTTCATAACTGCATTGGTTGAAGCACTCGCATATCCAAGTAAAGGATTACTCTCAACATTAGGTTTATCCTCTTGAAAAGTCAACAATCCTGAATCAAGCAATGATTGTACCTTGTATTTTAGAGCCAAGCGTCAATGAGTTGAATGATCGGTTGCCCCTCCATGATAATCACATTTAGCATCGACATCATAGTTTTTGGGATAAGGAGGCTACAACGGCTTCATAGGACAAATTGCTACTAACTTATGGTGGAAAAGATCCAACAACAACTATGTGTAAGATACTGGAAGGGGATTAAAAATGAACGAAATTCTTCTTTGCATTCTAACCTTGGATAACATCATTCTTCCAAACCTGTTTAGGCTGATAAGCATTATCACGAATAGGTTATGCCTGTATAGAATTCTTAGCCTGATAAGTTGGCATAGTATTAGCAACATACGACAACTAAGTGGTGTGCTACTAATGATTCTTATAATGAGGTTGAGCATGAGTTTCCCATGAAGGCCAAAATGATGCTACATAAGTTTCTCCTTCTTTCTTCTTTCCATTCTTTCCATAATTAAATCTAGGCTTTTTCACTTGTGAGCCTCTAGACGAGCCATGAGTAATCTTTCCATGCTTCACACCTACTTCAACCCTCTCTCCAATCACAACAATATCTGCAAAATTTGACAAGACATTGCCTATCATATGATCATAGAAAGGAGACGACAGAGTGTCTATAAACACATCCAACATCTCTTTGTCATACAAATACGGTTCCACTTGGGCAGTTACCTCTCTCCATCATTGTGTGTACTCCTTAAAGGTCTCATCCTCCTTCCTAGCCATATTTCGCTACTGCAATCTATCTGGAGCCATATCAAGATTGTATTGGTACTACTTTATAAATGCATCCACTAGATCTTTCCAAGAGCGAATATGAGTAGGTTCAAGGTGTATGTACCATTTCCTGACCATTCCAACCAAGCTATCCTAGAATAAATGAATCAACATTGTATCATCATGGGCATGAGCTGCCATTTTCCTACAATACATAGTCAAGTGACTTTTAGGACATGTAGTCCCTTTGTATTTTTCAAACTCTGGCACCTTAAACTTGGCCAGTATTATCACATCTAGGGCCAAGCATAATCCTGCAACATTACTCAAACCATAATTTCTCACTCCCCCAATAGCTCTTACCCTCTCCTCTAAGATCTCCAATTTATCCTTTGCCTTTGTATCTTTAACTATAGCTTCAAACGCCACAATATGAGAAGATGGTTTCATTTGAGCTCCATTTGTATTTATTGTATGTATTGCTTTCGACGGGATAAATGCTTACGGGTTTGCCATAGTGTTCCATCCATATTATGAGCCAGCGATCTATATTATGAGCCATATTATGAGCCAGCGATCTATGACTTGCAGACCCTTGGATACCCATTGGTTCTCCGTTAATATTTGCTTGTAGCGTAACAAAATTTATGTGAACAATACAAGACATCATTGGAACTCCTTCTGAATATTCTTCTGTTGGGGGAGTATATCCTAGAGGAAGACCATACTGTGGAAAAGTTGGAGGTACCACATTTCCCTTTGTGTTAATGTTTTGCACTCTCATTCCATCTTGCGAAGAACCCAAAGGATAGGAAAGAACCCATTCTTTAGTTATAGAATTTGAATTTTCCAACTTGTTCTTTATCGCATTAAGATCTTCCATCATTGCAGCCATTTGCTCCTCCATAGAATGCATAATAGCCTTTAGAACCTCGTGAGATTGCTCTAATTTTCCATTTTCTTTACAAAGGCACGAGTCCTGTAAAAGTATTATGGAAGTCTTGTCGTTGTTTTTTTATTATTTTGATATCCAATTATAATCATCAAAAATAGAAAGGGACACATTCAAACTACTATGACAAACATCAAAGGAGATAATAACATATATACACAACAACAAATGGGAAAGAAAACATTTAAGAAGAACCACTACATTTTTGCATATTCAATTAAATAGGCTTGACTCTTTAGCATCCTTAGTGGAGTCGCAATCTGTCGCAATCAAAATCACGACAGGACAACAAACCAAAAAAGAAAATAAATATATTTAGTGATGGATTTAAGATAAAATAAAACTTTGAGGGTCGCCACCATAGTTTATTGTGGGAAACTATGTAAAACCATAAAGATAAAAATAAGGTCTACGAATACCAGATATTGAGTTTGGGAGTCTATTACGCGTAGGGAAGATGTTAGCACCCTACATCGTCCACCTGAAGGTGGTATCTTTAACTAAATATGCAAATAATGTGGATTTTTGAAATGCTTAAATTTCTCCGAAAAGAATAAAGAAAAATGAACAGAAAAATATATTCTTTTAGTATATTGGGCTCAATAAGGATGAATCCTTGCTCCTATATATTCTCATTAAAAATGAGAAATCATGGTTACGTAGTTCTTTGACAAACTGTTTGTTTGAAAGTGTCAGCATTTTTAATTTTCAAATGTATTATTTTTTGTATTTTTGTTATTTTTGGGAAAGGAAATGTATCAAGTACTACAATGACATTAACGGTCACACAAGTACTCACTTTTGAAGAATGAATTTTAATAATTATTTTTTAAAAAGGAACAGTATTTTTAAATTATTTTAAAAAATAAAAGATATTAAGTACTAGGACAATACAAGCGATCATAGAAGTACTATACCTTTAAAAAAGATGAATTTTAAATATTATTATTATTTAAAAAAAAAAAGACAGGATATCAAGTACTAGGACGTCGCAAATGATCACACAAGTACTCATATTTTTATTGTAGGAATATCGATGATGCGGATAACCATACAAGATATTCGAAATTTATTCTTAATGTATTATTTCAGAAAAAAAAAAGTTTATAAAATGTATAGAATATATTGACATAATTTTGAAATATATTAAAATAGTGAGACAAAAATAAATAGGTCAGAGGAAAAGGTTGGTCTTAAATTAGAAAATAAAATGAAAAGAAAATTTCTACTACTTAAACAATAATATAATAATCATGAAAAAAAATCGTATTAAATGGTGATCTACATGGGACTATCCCTTCACGCCAACCAAAAAAATGAAGCCAACATATATATGACAATTGCATGTGAGATTTGAATACTTTATCTCATGAAATTCCAAGATTAGTTTTAATTAAGCATTTGGCATGCATCTAAACCGTACCAAGCAAACAAGAAGTACCTAAAAGTTTTAGCGCGGGACCCATTGTATAAGAAAATGAATACCATCAAACCAAACCCAAAAGCAATATACCTGGTGCATTAAACCTGAAATGCATATTTTAAAAGTGGCTGCAAAATGCAATCAAAATTGATTTAGTTAATTACCATTGGTCACCAAATCTCATACAAGGGACCCACAATTTTCCCATACTAGTGTTCTTATCTGTGAAGATGCACAAATAAATGGGTCCCACATGCTCACACAAAACTCACCTATAAGAAAGACTCCTAGCCCAAATCAACACTGAGCTATCTTTCCTTTATTCTTTTCTAGCTAGCTTTCACGGTTCTCTTTTCCAGTCCTCTTGGCTCCTCGATTCTTCCCCTTTTTAGTGTTTCTCTTCCTTAAGTGCCCTTAAGAATAAGAATGGGAAGGTGTGGCCGAAAAACAAGTTGGGGTGGTGGGAGTTCAGTTGAAGAAAGATGGTGAATAGTCTATAAGGATCTTGGCAAAAGCAAAAGCCAGTGGGTGTAATTCTTTCGAAGATGGAACGATCCTTCCTTTTGGGTCCTCCCTCTCCTCATGTATCAGGCCCTTGAGATTAATCCTCTCACTTATGATTATCCCCAAAAAATATTAAGTGAAGTTTGAATCCTTGTCATTATGATGTCGTGGGCAAGTGGTGAAAAAAAGTTATAATGAGGGTTCCATCATTGTTCACTAGAAGAATGGGGTGGAAATCCTTGGGGATTGGTTGCATGGGTTGATGAGTTCATAATTAATTACCTACTTCTACTTGTGCCTTGAGTGCGTGAAGGATAGTTGGTGGGAATGAAAAGGAGAAAGGGGTGACATGTGTTACCACATGAGTTGAAAGAGTGAGTTTTGGGTGGACTAGTGGTGCGATGACTATTAGTAGAGTTGTCAAACTAGTTTAGGACCCGTGAGTCAACCCGGTCCACCACGAGTTCGGGTCGGGTTGGGTTGTAAATTTTTTACAAATTTCAATACGGGTTGATTTTTGACTCGGCACACCTAGAACTAGGCTCACCTAGGTTGAATCCGTGGTGAGCCGGGTTGGCTCACCAACATGCAAATAAAGGGTCACACAAGTGCTTTTTGTTAACTTGGGCTTTGCATTTAGGTCATATTAGTTGTTTTTTTTAGCCAACACATAGATAATTTGTATTTTTTTATTTTGGTTTTGTATTTGGATTGTATTAAAGTTTATTTAGATTTTAGTTAGAATTATAATTTAATTCTGAATGTAACCCACCAACCTGTGGTGAGCCGGGCCGAGTTCAAATTTTTTTGGCTCGCTAATTAGTGAGCTGGGTTGGGTTGGTTCACTAAATGATCAACCCGTGGTGGGTTGAGTCGGACGAGGCCGGGTTACCCGTTTTGACAACTCTACTATTAGAATGAATTTTTCTGTGAGCTTAATGTAGAAAAGAATATGAAAGTGGGGGAGTGTGTGATGAAGGATTATCTTGATTCTTTTTAAGATTATTGAATACGGTATGAGTTGATTAAGAAAGTTAAGTGAAATCCCCACTGGACATTAAGATAGCATGTTATCTAGATGTGAAGGTTCCTTTCACAAAGCTCAAGAGAAGAAGATGATGGATTGATTGAAAACAAAAAGGAAATGCAAAGCACATAAACCATAGAAAACCAAGAACAATTAAAGGAAGAAGAAAACATAAAATGGAAAGGAAAGAAATGGTAAAAATGTGAGAAGCACGTCACTACAAGGCTAGGCTAGAAGCCATGGAAACCTTGAAGATGAGTGGATGTGTGTCGCCACTTGCTATGCAAGATAAGGCTTAAAAGTATTCAGTCCTATGGAGGAAACTCTCAAAAATGGTTGAGACACAAGAGTGTTTTTACTTCAAAATGTTCAACCCTTTTACATGTCTAGGAGCACCCATTATATAGAAGAGTTTAGGGGCCTCTATGCAAATAAAAGATACCTAAGGATGTCTCTACAAAAACCTAACCCTAGCTTCTAGAAACTAGGTCAAATAAGGTTACAAAAATGAGAGACAAAAGAGCTAACTATGGTGTGTGCAAGGCTAATTTCGTTTTAGCACTAAAGGAGACAAAGAAGGTGTCTCATATGTCTCCAAAAGGTGGCCCAAGTGTGCTAAAAAAAAGAGACCAAAGGTATATAGGTACACTTGCTTTATGCCTTTTGTTTTATGCTTTTTGCCCTTTCTCTTTCTTCCACCTATGCTCCATCTCATCTCCACTAAGGTTGCACCACATCACCCACCATAATTAACCTTACGTAAACCTACAAAACACATAAACAAGGATTAGCATGTTGGCTTAAGTAAAGTCAACTCTAGTCAACAAGTCAAACCTAGTCAAAGGTCAACAAGTCAACTAAGGTTGATTCAACTAAATCAACTTAGGGAATTTCAAATGTAATGACAAAAATGAACATGGATGAAGGATTAGTGAACTTCCTTTCTAAACATGCTTAGTCTTCTTAAGTATGTGCCTCCATCATTGGTTGGAGTCAATCCTTCATCAGTGTGAATTGTAAAAATGAATTGAGCTTAGTTGGTCGTTGAAATGAAGGGTGAAAATGGAAAATTGAAAGGAGTTTCACCATAGTAAAACGAGGGTTGCAAATAACAAATATATATCTTCTAGAGAGTTAGACCAAACAGAAAAGGTCACTAATTCATTCTCTTCTTCTTCTTTTTCTTTTTATTTTTATTTCTTCCCTTTTATTGTTTTATTGTTATTGTTTTTTTTTTGTTATTTTATTTTCTCTTTTTTTTTTTTACTTTTTCTTCAAAAAGAAATTCCACAATTTTCAATAAAAATATTTTTGATTAAATTAATTAAAGATAAAGAAAAGAAGAAAATTAATTAACCACCTATTCTTCAAGCATTTCTTTTAAATCAAAATTTATCTTTCCCGAACGAAATTGAGTGTTTATCTTTGAATGTTCTAACGTTTGGTAATGTAGTTGAAGTTAAATTTGGTTATTTAAAAGTGTGAAATTAAATTGTTTAAAGTTACAAAATAAGGTCAAAATCAATAAATTCTTGAAAGAAATAATTTAGGATCTAAATGCACCCCAGTTTCTATTTTACACACTTTTTTTTTCTAAGTGGACCACCCAAAAATCTATTCTTCACCCCTATTTTCTACTAAATTACTCTCTTCCTTCCACTCAAAATTCAACCCCACTCATAAAATGCCTTCTGCCAATTCTCAACTTTTAAAACTTACCAACCAAAATATGACATGTGGCATAATCCTTGTCCACACTAGTTGACCAATCAGGATGTGACACATCATCATCTTCTCCACCAGAAACCCTAGGCAATTTTCTGCACCATTGACACACAACCACTATGTCTCTTCCATGTTGCAATTTGTTGGCGTTAGTTGGAGCTTCATCGGAGATCCCATCGCAAACCTTCAATAATCTCGCACCAACAGCTCCATCATGTTCATCCTTCACGCACCACCATTGACGAAGACGATGCCTCACTTCCAATTCTTGAATCAGCTATGACTTCATCACGAAGCACCCCACGCACCTACAAACACGTTGGAGAAAAGCAGAAGACCACCACGAGCCTCGTTGGTACAACCACAAACACCACCGCGTAGTCTGCATTGCAACGTCATGAATCTTCACCGCGAGAACGAAGCGGCCACTGCTTGATATAGACCAAAATGCACCTACACAGAACCTTCAACGCAACACCATTATCGCGCAAGCCGCCAACAACCACCATTGATAGAGCTTTGCGATGTCGTTTCACTGTAGATAAGCCCATGAACAACCATGAAGCAAGGTGCCAAAAACCCTAATCTTTATGGAAAGAGGTCACTGACACATGACAGCCTCTCAATGGACACTCAAATGGTCAAAATTGGTCAAACATTCAAAGTTTGGTAAAACAAGAGGGTTTAAAGTGCAAATATTGATATTTTGTTATTTCTCTACAAATTTGGATTGTAAGAAGTAGGGGCTAAATTTGAATTTTGGACAAGAATTAATTGTTGATCATTATTTAGATATTTTTAGATAATTAATTGAATAATATCAATTGAGAATATTTTTTCGATATTTTTAAAATTGATAAAATTTGTTAATTATTTGAAAGATTTTATATTAACAGATAAAATATTTTAATAATAGAAAATATAAAGTTTAAATACAATCAAGTCCTATGTGAAGAGAAAGGGGGAAGCAGAAAAGGACTAGCTCGGAACTTTGGAGATAAGGAACCCTTGGGGGGCTAATTTCGTTCTCTTTCTCCACTATATTTTTTTCTATTTTTTTTATTTTAATTCCACAGAGTGCTAAGTTTCAAGGGTTGGTTCCACTATAAATTCATTATGGATTCTGAGGTTAGAATGCGATAATTGGTTAATAGTGAGAATGTCAACACATTAATTGAGAATTTACATTGATTAATTTGCAAATCTACAACAATAATTAAATGAGCAATAATCTTTAGATAACCAATGATGGATCTATTATGAGAGAGTAGTAGAATCACTCTATTTTCTTCACCATTGTTTTTTTATATCTTTTTATCTTTATCTTCTTCTATTATTTTTCCCAATTTTATTTGACTAACCCTTTTGTATAGTTTTTATAAGAACTAATTTGTGAGAACTCAATTTTATGTTCTTTGGGAGACGACTTTGGGTTACTTTGCCCTTTCTATTTTGTTGACTTGCTTTCTAAATAATATTGAAGTTGTTATAGATAAATAGTATTAATTTGATCGCGTCAACAACAACGTTATCAAATTTGGCGTCATTACCAGGGAACACAGATAGAATTTTTATTATTTAGTTCTTATTTTATTTTATTTTGTTTTGACTTTATTTTTGTTTATCACTAACATTTTATTTTTCTTTATTTCTCTAACATTTATTTTATATCATCATTTTCAATTATTTTTAAGCATAGTTTTTTTTTTGAGGAATTTTGTTGGAAAATTTGTGAAACTAGTTTGGGAACACTTTGGCTAAGGTACTTAAGTTGTCCATTGTGACACACCTCTCTTTCTTGGAAGTTTACTCAACAAGATTTCAACTTATTTCTTTTCAGAAAACCTCTTTCAAAAATGCAAAATAATTTTTCATATGAAAATAATCAACATTGTGATTTTCAAATGAACTATGATTACTATCCACAACGACAACATGATCCATTTGGTTATCAACAACAATATTCTAAGTGTCAACCCCACCATCATATGTTCCATTTGGTTCTCAACAGCAACTACACGTACAACCACAAGTTGCAGCAACCAATGGACCATCCCATAGGGAAGTTGTGTTACAAATTGATAGACTGAGAGAGAAATTAGACACCATAGATCAAAGGTTACGAGCTTATCAATGATGGAGACATATTGAGCAAAAGTGACATGAAAATGATCAAGTATTATTTGACATGATGAAGGATGTAGGTAATAACAACTTTGTAGAATTACTTGTTATTGTTAATACCACCCTCCAATGCCATTCGAGATTTGTTGAAATCCTAAAATTTAGAATACTTTGTTATGACATAGAAGATATGCTTCTAAAGTTGGCTATTAGAACAAAATAAATGTCTAATGATTTAAGTCAGTTAATGAATGACAAAGTTATGTAGACCACTTTAGAAAATTGTATGAAGACGATAGTTGAGCAAAAGGTTGATATAATAAAAATGTTAGATCAACCAACACACCAGAATCACATCACATTGATATATCTATCGATAGATATATTGATGCAATCATGGATGCTCATACTAATATGTCTACTAATGGACATATCAATTTTACTGAAGATGTTGATGAACCTGTCAAAGAAGAAATTGAAGATTCTCACACTAACATATATACTAATGGATATGATGTTTCTCAATATGAATATAAATTTTTATCTATTAAAGATGATATGAGTACAAACGATTTTTTTCAAGAGCAAAGTTGTGAGAATAATACAATGGAGGAACCAAGTGCAGTAGAAGAACCAAAAATATTGGAAGATGCATTTAAAGCATCTACTACTACAACTGACTTGGTTAATGATAAAGCACAGAGTCAACTACTTCAGGTGAAAATTTTTGCTCATAAGATGAAATTATGAGGATTACTAAGGATCATGTTAACCATCCTAATGCACTTGATGATGCTGAAATTAAGTTGAAGCCACACACTCCACATATCATGTTTGTTGATGTGATCAATGAAAATAAATATTCGATGGTGATCTTTGTTAACTTGGCTGTAGAGCAAAAAGAAAGGTTGCTAAAACAAGAAAATATGTTAGATTCAAATTCTTTTGAAAACATTGTTGATATAAAAGTGAAATTGCATGCATGCTCATTTCCAATTTTTAACTTAAGTAGAAAAAATTTTAAAAAAATTTCAAAAATATGTATTTTTATTTTTAATAAAATTAAAATTAAAAAAATAGTACAAGCTGACTTGTACTTTGTAAAATTAAAGAAAATAAACTTTGACATATAGCTAGATTGAATCAGAAGTCACAAGTAAATGGACCTAAATCATGGACCTATGTTATTAGTCAAAACATTCATTACAACATATTTTGATAGAGGACTACCTATAGAATCCATAGAAGAAGAATTGGAAGAAGAACTTGGAGAGGAATCATGCAATTCAAAGGACCTATGACAACGTCAAGAGATAAAAGATTAGAAGAACAAATTTTCATTAAGTTTATGATAATTGTGAAGCTGGGAACGCAAAAAATATGAAGATCATGACTTGAAGAATAAATTCCAAGTGTTCAATTTAATAAAGTCGTTGGGCAAGCTAAGTCGCTAGACGAATGGTCATCAAGCGAGCCAAGCATGTCATTGGTTGTCGGGCCTTTACTGTTGAGTCTATCTTTAGAGTCCTAGGAAAGTCTATTTATTCGCATTTTCATAACTTTTGTAACCACTTTTCAGTCATATATTGAATTTTATTTCATTAAAGAGACTATTCTCTTTGTTCTTGGCTTAGGCCTCAGATTCTTATAAAAGACGTGAATCTTTGTGGCGAACCTTACTAGACTTATCAATCTTATTGACTGTGATGTCTCTATTGTTGGTTCTTATTAGAGAGTGATTTCTTTGTGGGGAATTTTTCTTTGCTAATCAATCTACTAGATTGTGGCACATTTCATCTCTATCTTATTTCGTGTTCTTTAAAATTATAAAAATTATAAACTATGGTTTATCTTTCTAATTCTTAATCTATTTTACAGAAGGTATTCAAATACAGAAAAGATCGAAATCTTCTCGATTAGGATCGTATCATTTGGTATTCAGAGCAATGTTCCAATTTGAATTTCTTCTCTTATCTTATTTTATGTCATAAAAATAAAAATCTAAATATCTATTACTATTTGTGTTCATGATTGAAAAAGTCCAACATTATTTTATACTTCATATATACTTATGATTGTTGATCTATTGAATTAATTCAAATTTTAGTCAAAGCTTCGTGTTGTCTAAATTAAATTCTTTTTGGTAGTACTTTTTATGGTGTCTAGCTTTTATTGTTTTATGTCTTTCAAATTCTTAAAAGTTTTTGTCTAGAGTTTTATTTTATTTGGCCTCTTAAGTCAAGCTTGGATTTCGTAACGTTTAACACATTGATTGGTATTCTTTTGTTAAGTTATTGTAGTCCTTTGCCAAGCACTAAAGGGAATTGAGGCAAGAGGGTACTTTCGAGGAAAGGCCTACAAGTGTGATACATGAGTGAACTTTTGAGTGATAGGCGTAAGCAAGTGGTAAGGTTTCTATAATTTATGTTATTTTGTTTTATTAACCATTTTGCAAGATATGATTCTTCATAGCGAAATAATCCTCCATCACCTAGAACTAAAACAATTATGCAGGCTTTAGGAAAGCTCGCTACACAAATGAACCAATTACAACAAGAAGTTGTTGGACTTCAGAAATCTAATGAAGATTTTAGTACACGATTGGAAGAAATGGAAAGAAGAACAAGACGAGAGGAGTCAACCCATTCTTTTCATGATGAGGATGAGCATGATGTAATAACCAGAAATGGCAGGAGAATTAAAGGAGAAAGGGATAACTACAACCCTAGGAGAGAAGAGGAATTCAATTTCAGACCAAGAAAGGGAAAATCAAATATTTAGAAGAGAGCAGATGATGAAGAAAGGTTATTCCCAAGTTCAATGGAGCAAATGATCCAATAAGCCTACCTTGCATGGGAGATGAAGGTTGATCAAATTTTCCACTCATACGACTATGAAGATGATGATGATGATAAAGTCCTCATGGCAACTTTGGAAATTGAAGGTTATGTTATGAATTGTTGGAATCAATTCACTATGGACATGGCGAGGAGAAAAAGGCGACAATAGCTACATGGGAGCACTTGAAGGGATCCATGAAGGAAGGATTTGTACCTCCTTATTACCGAAAGGAGTTATTCAACAAATTGCAAAGACTTACACGAGGAAATCGAAGTGTTGAAGAATAAGTTTAAGACATGGAGGTAACACTGATGAAAGTTGAATTGGAGGAAACACCCATGGCCATAATGACTAGATTCTATAATGGTTTGAATAGGGAGATTCAAGATGTAGTGGAGATGTACATTATGAAACTTTGGAAGAACTTATTCACCAAGCAACTAAAGTCTAAGAAGAACTTATTCGCATTTTCAGAATTTTTTGTAATAACTTTTTAGTCATGTATCGAATTTTATTTCATTAAAGAGAGGATTCTCTTTATTCTTGGCTTAGGCCTCAGGTTCTTATCAAAGACAAGGATCTTTGTGTCGAACCTTCCTTGACTTATCAATCTTATTGATTGTGGCATCTCTATTATTGATTCTTATCATAGAATGATTTCTTTGTGACAAATCTTCTTTTCCTTCTCAATTTGTTAGATTGTAGCACATTTTACCTCTGTCTTATTCCACGTTCTATATAATTATGAAAATTCTTTATAATTATAAAAATTATAATCTTTGATTTATATTTCTAATTGTTCACCTATTTTACATAAAGCATTCAAATTGAGAAAAAGATTGACATCTTTCTAGTTAGGATCGTGTCATCTTTAATGAAGAATCCCGGTCTTGAAGACAAACCGGTGTATATCTATTTATCACTAAATGGAAATGTCATGCCTTTTTTGAATATAAATGTGTTACTGAATAAAAATACACATGGAAGATAGATATCCGAAAGTAATAGTAATACTGACAGAAAATGATATCTAACAAGTAGTCATTTATTTATGAGTAGTGAGTTGAAAAAATAGAAAGTGTGATCGGTTCAAGTAATGAAATCTCATGTTTTGATTGGCTTCCAAGGTGGCGGAGGAGGAGGATTTTGAGGCCCTAGTGGTGGAATTGCTGAGAAGATAGTGTTCCTGTCAACGCCACTACTACCTGTGGTAGTTGTCAAGGAAATTAATGCAGCAACTATTCCTGCATTTCCTGCCAAGGTTGGCTCAGTGAAGTTATAGTTTTTTCTGGAGTCGTGGAATTGGTCAAAACGATCTGGCCCTCCAACCATTGCTCCGGTGATGGTGTTAGGATTTGGGTTGGAAGTGTCACGCCACTTCCAACCCCCAGTGCATGAGTGATGTTGGTGATCATTTGGTATGGAGGCTCCTCTGTGATGAACATGTCTAGGAAATTTGTTTCCAAAGCCCACTATGTAGCTCATTTTCATGGGATTTTTCCCCAGGATGTAATCAACCTGTTAAAGTGGAACATGAGAAGTAAAAATACATGCAGATGTGGGATTTGTGTTTTTCTTTAAAATGGTACCTGAGAGGTTGCAAATGTCTTCAAAGCAGATAGTGGGAAATAGGTAGAACCACAATACCATCCAGGAACACCAACACCTTGCATGTAATCAGCAAAAAGTGATGCGAGGAAAGCAGCATTAGCCACATATTGGAGAGACTGAGGTTGTCCATTGTTGAATTGGATCAAACCACCTGCAAAGAAGGAAAAAGAAAAAAGAAAGAAAGTGAATAGTGGAATTGATCCATTAAAAGTAAAGAGAGATTGATTACCTTTAGTCCTGTTAAAGACTCTGAAATGTTGAAGATAAGAGCACATGGTAAGAGTGGTAACATTGTGGTACATCTTGAGCATGTCCTCATAGGGGTAACCAGGATTCAAAAACATCCTGAACCTAGTGAGCAACAACATGGCAGCAGGTAACTTGTTGTCCCAGCTGAAGACAGTGAATTGAGGAGTCAAGAAATAGGCCTTGGAATTCTTGAAAATGGAGGGGTTGGTGGCCAAGGAGATGTAGGAAGTGTTTCCTGTTGCATAGTACAACCAAGCAGCACCCCACATGTATTCATCGTAGTAGCCAGTGGAGTTATAGAAAGGCTCAATGTAGGGCTCTCCACGGCTATATGGCTTCCTCTTACCGGAATCTCTGGCAAAGTCAAAGACGGTTTGTGCAGCCTTGATGAGTTTGTTTGAATAGGTTGGTTGATCTTGGAAAACTATAGAGGCTGATGCTAATGCTGCTGCCATTTCCCCTGCAAGATCAGCACCTTGAAATATGGATATGGTGTGTCTTGGATAATCCATGTCCTCTGGCCTTTGCCAGCAGTAGTGATCATCTGGTGTGGTTGAACCATTCAGATTCCCACCCACCTGTGCATAGATTTTGTTAATTTTTGTGGCTGAAGTGTTGAAGGTCAAGAGCAAGTAATCAGTGCCCCACTTGATGAGTTCTCTTGTGTGATGGTATTCATTCATTCCCATGTACTTATCTTTGTATTCCAGAACACTCCAACTAAGCATTGTCATCGCAAAAGACATTGGAAAATGGAACTTTGTGTTGTCCCCTGCATCATAGTATCCTCCCACCAGTCCCCCCTTCACATCTGTGTCATTTCCATCTTCTATCCCTGAATTCCCTCTCCATGCGATGCCATTACTCTTCTCCAACTTTCCAGCTTCACCGTCACATTTTCACACATTCAAAATTTTCACACTCAATCCTTCTTTCTTCTACCATCTATTATTTACTTATTCATTTTCATCTATATCTTTTTTAAATTCTTCAAAATCTATTCAATAACTTGCTAAAAACAAATTTAATACTCTTTCAAAATTACAAATTTAATCAATTTTTAAAGTTTAATTGACGACTTCAAATAATGATGACATGCATTTGTGACAGAAAAAGCCGTGCCTTCATACTATTTTTATTACTTTTGAATCGGTCAAAACCTAAATGGGTGGCACATTTTTAATATAGAAAAAGAAAATCAAAACCAACTAATTGACGTAATGAAAAGACACAATATCAATATCAAGAAGACTCTCTATTCAAAATACTTTTTATTTATATTTACTTTTAATCTACAATTATAATATTTATAACTTTAATTATATATTTTTAATAGGCACATGAGCATCAAAGGTATTTAAATTTAGAAATCCGAAAAGAAATCAAATTTATGTAAAAATAAACATTACATATTTATAAAATTATACATACACCTTTAACTCCATTTTTTTATCTCGTTTCTAATTTTTTTAATAATAATTATATTTAAAGAAATGAATAAATTTTATTTTTCATTTTTATAAAATCCTCTAAATTTATAAATGTAATGGAACTGAAATCTGATGATAACTTTCTGAATATGATATTATTCGTCTCAAAAAAATTGTAAATATTTTTTCTTTTGAATGATTCAAATCCTCCAAAATTATAAATATGAAGTTGTAATGATCAACTATTCACACAATCGATAATTAAACAATTCTAAACAGGAACTTGCTGAACACGTTGTTTAATGAAATTGCAGGTCTTAGAAGGAGTTGACTTAGGGCAAAAAAGGTTAAACAGAAGTGCTTTCTGTCCATTAATAAAATATTGAGAAAAGTAGGTTTATATGTTGACATATATTTTATTTAATTTCATGTTACATACTATATATGTTATATATGATAAAAACATTCAGCTGCACGCCTATATGTATATGATGCATAAAAAAAAAATTGTCTATTATTTTATATATAAATAAATCAACAAGTGATCCGTGCAAACACAACGTTACCAATTACGGAAAAATAAAATACACACAATATAATAAGGGGTATTATGTTTATATGCAGTGTGTTGGGACAAATTTTTTCAGAAATATGTTTAGAGAATAAAAAAAAAAAACTGTTTAGAAAAGTTGTAGAAATTAAATTAAGTAAAAGATGATGAGTTGAAGAATTTAGAGAAGAAGAACATACACTTTTGAGCATTGAAGAAGAGGAGTGCTTTGTGAAGAGCAAGGGTGTAGTTATCTGGTGGTGTAGGTGGAGAATGGTGTTTGGGCAAAGACTTGGTGATGATAATGGGGAGAGCAATGAGAAGGAAAGCCATGAAAATGGAACCAAATATCCATTTGAGTGCCTTGTGGCTCATCACTATGCAACCAAAGTCCACATAACTCTTCTTCTTACTCTTCTCAACCCTTTCCAAAACCCAGCTTTGTAGAGTCTCATCCAAATCCTGGCTTTCAGGATGGTACCTCTCAAGCAGTGCTGCCCTATCCCACTCATCATTCTTCTCCTTATTCACCTCTTCTCCACTGTTGCTCATTTCAAACGACCCTCCCCAATGGTTTCTTGAATGCATCGTGTAATCACAAAAACACTATAACAACTTATCTTCCAAAACAAACTATTAATTACCTTTTAAAACCATCATAGCTATATATTTATGTGGGTTAAAGAATGAAACAGATTCTTTGCTTCAATATAAAAACACAACTTAGCTCATTCTTCTTAATTTTCCATCAATTTTCCCTTCTGACTTTTCAACTTATAAACTATTTCCTACAATATATTTTTAATAAAATCAAACAGATTCTTTATATAAATTGAAAGTGGTTGAGGCACTAATTTTAAATAAAATTTTAAAATATATGAATATGTATACAAAGTGTAGAAATTAATTTATGTCTAGAATAAATTTAAATTATAAGAAATTTTTTTTTTCTTTTTTATATTTGCATTAATAATAAAGGGAAAAAAATAGTAACATAGGAATGATGTCACATATGCACCCCGCGTACACGTCCAGCTACACATTCATCAACTGCCACCACATAAATGATTGGAAATTAAATTAATTCTTTAATTAATTAATTAATGTGTACATAAAATAAAATCTGAACATGTTGAGAACTTGAGAGATTCATTTTATGATGACAAATTAATATGAGTTGGAAGTTCTCTCATTCAACACTTATATTATATTTCGATAAATTTCTTATAGGTTTTTCTAGGAGAAAATTTTGTATGAATTATTTTATAAGATAAAATTAATTTAACTCTATGTTAATTTTTAAAAAAGTTTCTTTTATGATTTACTTAATTTTTTTTTGTTTATTTATTCATATACTGATTTTGATATCTAAAAAACTTTCTTTCTTTTTATTTCTTTTCTCTTTGCGAGGGTGGAGTTTGTTCGATCAAACACCGCCTTTGACCGACTATTTTTCCGACATTAAACACCCTTCCCAAAAAAAAAATAGTAAATAATTTCTACAATTTTTTATTTAATAATGCAGGACTATAATTTCACTGAATGATTAATATTTTGCTTTTTGTTTTAAATTATCAATTTGTTCCATTCGTTAATCATCCTTACAAGTTAGTTAGTTAACTAAATTATCATCAAATTATCAATTTGTTCCACTTGTTAATCATCCTTACAAGTTAGTTTAATAACTAAATTATTATCTTTTTTTTTTCATATTATGTGTTGTTCTCTGTCTATTTAAACACTTTTTTGTCGTTCTAGTTTCTGTACATCAATATTAAGTTTTAATTATTCAGGGATGTAAACGCCAACACACACATATATTAAAAAATTAAAAATGGTATTTTTTTTTTATGAAAATGCATTTTTATATAATATTTTCTCGAACAATTTTTAATAATTTATTTTTAATTCTTTAATACGTGCATACAACAAAGATACGTAAAATATATAAATCTTACATAAAATAATGTCAATGGGTTTGAACAAGTATCCACTTGACTTTTACGAGGAGATTGAAGAAAAAAATAGTTATAAGTTAAATGATGTGTAAATTAAAAATTCAAAACTGTTTGATTAAAAGGTTTTTATAGATTAGTCTTAACTAATAAAAATGGTTGAAAAATATGCCGCCTCTTTTAAATTAAAACATTCTTCTTTTTTCTTCTATGTTTCATTTGGTTGTTACCAGTGCCAGCTATTTTAATCTAAATTAGTAATTATTGAACAACTTTCTTTTTCATATTTTCTTCTCTTGAAAAGTGAGGTGCTAAGTTACATGTCTTTTTTCTTTTGTCATTGTTTGGTGTTTTAGTCTGTGACTTCAATTTTTAATCCCAATTTTTAAACTCAAAGGGATACCGTTTTCTAAAAGAAAAATAAAGTTATTCACTAGAAGTATAATTTAAGATCCCATGTGTTTATGGTTTTTTAGTATCCTAAATAATAGCAACCAGGTCGGTATACACCACAACCCAAACGCAATTGCACTAGACGAGAGAGATGATTATGCCTAATAACAACGGAACTTGAACAAAAATTACACGAACCAAATTATATTTGTTTTTCATTTTCTTCAATTTTTAGATTCTCATCAAGTTTCACAATTTTAGATGATGTAGATGCATTTTTTTCATCTGATCACAAGCCTTTTTCTTGAAAAAAGAATTAATTCTTTTACTCTTTATCATAATTTTTCTAATATAAATTAGTCACCTATAAAACCTTCTTTTCTGTCCTAAAAATTTAAAGGGGCCTAGCCCCATCTGTTGGGCCTAAGTACTGCTTCATAGGGTGTCCAGAGCCCCTAAGGTTAGAGCTGTCAAAACGGGTCACCCAACCCAACCCGACTCGGCCCACGACGGGTTGGCCACTTAGTGGATCAACCTAACCCGGCTCACTTATTAGCGAGCCAACAAAATTAGAACCCGATTCGACCCACCACGGGTTGGCGGGTTAAACGAGTTGGCTCATTGACTCACTTAATTAAAAAATAAAAACACACAATTTTTTTTCTTCAATCTCAAGAAAACTAAATTATAATTTCGATTAAAATCTAAATAAACTTCAATACAATCCAAATAAAATTCCAAATTATGTTAAACTCCAAAATCACAAAAATATAAATTACTATCTAACATCAAATCATTATTATCACTTATCAAACTATAGTATTAAAATCTTAAATAAATAAATTCACAACATTTTCATCTCTTAAAACATCTTCTTTATCCCCATCCACAATATATATATATATATATATATATATATATATATATATATATATATATATATATATATATATATATATATATATATGTATATATGTATATATATATATACATATATACATATATATATATATATATATATATAACATATATAATATATATAATATATATATAATATATATATAAAATATATACATATATCTATAACAATAATAAAGAGGATTCCCTCTTTTATGTCCACTTTCTTTAATTCCTATTTTACCCTTTTTAATATAATAAGTTATTTATTATTTTTAAAATTATAACCGTTATTTTACAGTTTATTTTTCTATGCAACCACATCATTTTATCATTGTTCCTTTCGTGAAGTTGTATTGCCTTACTTATCGTCTTTGTTTTCACGCTCACTTTATTATGTTATTTATCTTCATTGGACAAAACAATAACGATATTTTTCATTGTTCCTTTTCATTTATGATTACTATTAAATGTCCAATTATCCAATTTATGATTATTCACTTTTGATGTATTTTTATTGTTTCTGATGTTTCAACAAAAGCGCTTACTTTCAAAACCTCCAAAACATGTCGGATTCAAAGCAAAGTTAAGTGGAATGCTCTTCCTTTTTGGGTTAATGATAAACCTTCGAGCTTTGTAATTTCTGTATATGAAATTAAAAAGCTAATCACCGATTCCTCCATATCAACAAGCCATTGCGGCTACTTTCACAGTAGGCTCCCCTTCACAAATTGCCTATGGCAGTTGGCTAAAGGCCTGTTGTGGCACCACAATTTATCAGCATTGATGAAAAAGATTATACAACCTCCTAGAGTAAGACGTACCTCTTTCTATTGTGTAGATTGTTGTGTCGATTAAAAGAAGAACCCTTGATGTAAGAATCATATAGGAACCCTCGAAAATGGAAAGACTCACGTACCTTGACAAATCCATATAGGAAAGAGTAGTTTCTCAAAACATAAAAAGGGCACATCGAAATTATGTATTGTACCTGGATTTTTGTGGCCAAGAAGTTTCTCATTCTAATCTCCCCTAAACCCTAATTTCAAAACTCCTCAATTTTCATTTCATTTCAAAATTATTTTTAAATTATAAGCTTAATTAAAATTTATCTTTCATGAATTATAATAATGCAATGGTTTTGTAAGAGGGGTGTGTTTGTTTATATGATATAAACTTGACAAGCTACCATATTTATCACAATATGTTTTAAAGTTTATTTTGACTTTTTAAGAGTATACTCAACAAAGTATTGCCATCTAGGATTAAGGTATGGATCTTGTAAGACCCGTAGAATTTAATTAATTAAATAAATAATTAATTAATAAATGCGGGTGAGAAAATCATTTATGACAATAAATTATGATTGGTATAATGTGGAAAAGTACTAGCTCAATTGGTTGAGAGTACTTTAATTATGTGAGAGGACTTGGGTTCAAGTCCTATGTATGTCAATTTTGTGTTATTGATTGTTATTATTTTAAATATAGGTTAATCATGCGGTGGATAAATATGATACTTAAATTATGTTTGTTTGCATGAAATATGAATTGCCATGATGATTTGGTATAGACTTGGCATTGCATGGCTAGGGGTTCAAATCTTGGTAAACTTAAAGTAAACTTTCTTTTTTTGCCAAGAAGTCTTTTAGCATGAAGGTGGAAGGACATAGAAACCCTAGATGGTTAAGGGCAGCCGTGGGTAGCTGAAAAACAGATCATAAGGCCAAATAAATGGTAATTATCATTATTTAATTTTTGTTTTGTACATTTAAACTCTACTAAAGTCAGGTTTAAAAGGGTAAAAAGTGGTCATTGTGAGGGTTTTGGCAAGCTGAAATAGCAACCTGAATTAGAGCACAAAAATCACAGAGATTGGTGAGGTTTGAGTGAGATTCTGGAGTTAAAGTGAGAGCACACCAAAAAGGGGGAACGTTGGTGATCATTGGAGTCTCTCAAGCAAACTAATTATAAGCAAAAGGATCTAGGTTATGGGAGTTTTACTCGCTAATGTATAGGTGCATAAATATATGTTTGATTGAATGTTATTTGGATGTCTCTGTTGGATTAAAACTGTACAATTTTACGTTTCTGGAAATTTTCCAGAAACTGCCTGGCGAGTCTTCAAAGCCGCCAGGCGGCTCATACCCTTTTGTGCAATTCTGAGTTCCTGGAGAAGGAACCGCCTGGCGACACATACCTGGCCGCCAGGCGACACATAGAAATTCTTCAGTTTTTCTAGGTTTGGATGAAGCGCTTGGCGGTAGCAAGTGAACCGCTAGGCGGCGCGAGCAGGTTTTGGCTCGAATCAATGTTTTTGGTGATCTGGGTTGTTTTTGATCGGTGAGAAAGCTACTCGTAGTTATTAACAAATGATTTTGATATCGTATGACGTACATTTTTAAGCATTAGTAGGTATAAGTGAATGAAACAGTGGCTAAATGCCAAGGGTCAGAAAGTGGGGTACAATTGAGGTGTAATTGTTGTGATCCTTGTTGGGTACAGTAGTATTGAATTGGAGGGTTGTATTGTTGGATTTATTGTGCCAAGATAGGAGAGATTGGATCGAGAGAGGGGAGAAAGAGTGAACGGGAATGTGGGCAAGGGTGATAGAAACCATGTTTTTTCCAGGTTTGATACACTGCCTGGCGGTAGACAGGTTACCGCCAGGCGACAGCGTTGCACCAGTGGCATTCTGGGGTTTTGGTTGGATTGGTTCGGGCTGGGTGTGTGATAGTTTGAGCTGATTGTGTAATAGTTCGTGGGCGTGAAGAAATTGGTGGAACGAGATGAATTGGACACTTAGGAGAGTGGAGACTTAAGTATGGTTAATGAGATAAGGTTTGAACTATAGTGTAGATAGGGAAAAGAAATCTGTCAGATAAGGTTTATGGCTGAAATACGCATGTAGTGGTGTTGGGTACACTTTGGTCAGGTTAAGTATCAAAATAGGGTCACATGCCTGTGAGAGCTTAATGGATGAATTACTCATAATATGGTCAGGTTATGATATATAATGTATATGAGTTGTATTTGGTTGTTTGGTGAATTGCTAATTAATATTAATTAGAGTAACTCACTGGTAAGATAGGATAAGAGGGCTCATGCTGGTGTAAACCAATCTTAGTGTTATAATATTCATTGAAAACGTGTACTCTGGGAAGTACAAAAGCATATATTGAGACTTATCAATTGAGTGGAGTGTAGAGAAATCAGTACCTGACGAGGTTCTGGTATGGCCCCTGGCGATGGCAACAGAACAGGGAATCTGCATGGCCTGAGGCGCCTGGCGATGAGATGTATTCCACCAGGCGGTAGCGAGAGCATCAGTGGGGTCCAGTGCGTTGGCGCCTGGCGGTGGGGGGCTGACCTGCCAGGCGGTGGCTGGTATGTTTGCGTGTTTTGAGGCGCTTGGCACCTGGCGGTACGCGTCCCCCGCCAGGCGGTCTGGAAGCTGATAGTGGCTAGCGGTACGTGTCCCCCGCTAGGCGATTTGGTTGTGGTAAGTCCTAGTTGTTGGACTTTTTAGACGTGATCTACAAGGCTTCTAGTGACGCTTTAAGGGTGGGATTGCTGGTGTTCCTTGAGTTGTGGCTCGGAATGTATCCTTTGAGTTGTGGCTCGGGATAGGGGTTAAGCACGTGTTATTCCTTGAGTTGTGACTTAGAATAGCATCTCTTGAGTTGTGGCTCGGGATGGCGGATGAACACGAGGAACCTTTGAGTTGTGGCTCGGGTTGGCGATTGTTGCCGGTGTGAGTGTGTTGGTTGTGGCCAGTACGGATGGGTCCAGATAGATTGCCCTCCTCAGTTGTTGGCTGACGAGTTTGGTAGTCTTGGGACGATGCAGACTATGTTCGTATATGGGAACTCTACCTGGTGTTACGGTGTATGATCCGTAGCATTGTTTCCAGCACGTGCTCTATCGGTTGTGGCCGATAGGTATGGCAGCAAGTCACCTTGAAGTAATCATTATGAGAGGTAGAACAAGAAAGTATGGTGTGATTATAATATATGGTATTTTAAAGATGTTTGGACATGATTAAATATAAATGTGTTGTATATGATGTATTGTTTTTATATGTTATATTTTTTAAGCTCACCCTTTCCGTTTGTGTTTGGCGATGATCTTGTACGCGGTACACAAGAGCAGACGTTGTTGATGCAGGTGGCTCAGGTGAAGCTTAGCCGCGGAGAGGGGATAGATTAGGGGGAAAACTGTTGTTTACTTTCCTTGGCTTTTGAAATGAGATGTAAATCCTTACGGGATTTTTATAAACATGTGTTTAGTGATTATGGACTTGAACTTTTGTTGGTTAATTAATAAATTTTGAATTTTCCCGCGTTTTGGGAAAATGAGGTATTATTAAATGCTGCGTATTTTAAATTATTGCTTTTATTTAATTATAAATTCGTAATATCCTGATGGGATGTTACAGATCTTATATTCCAATTCAGTTGCATAAACTATCAAAGTATACTACAGGGATGATAATGATGCCATGGACACCTGAAAAAATGCACAGTAATAGATCAAAACCTTCATAACTATCTTGAATCCAAAATGAAAAATTATAAGAACAAAACCAAAGAGAGACAGAAGACAATAATAGATTGTTCAAATGAGAGAGACGAAAGACCACAGTAATAGAGCACAATAAATCATTATCTGAAGAGTATAGTTTTCATCAGTTTTTAAGTTTGACTTTTTTTAGAAATCAATAAAACTTAATATTTTTAAAAATACATGCTTGAACAATTTTAATATGGCTGGAAAAAATCTTAAGGTACTAATGTTAGATTTATTTATGTTTGGCTGGTATACATCTTAACGTTCTAATTAAAACATATTTTATAAACTTTTGAATTCATCCTAGATTTTATACCCATTAGTCTCTCTGTAATATGGTTATCAATTTATTTCGTTATTTATCACAGGTAAAAATTTATGACACTTGATATTGGTTTTTAAAATTATAATAATAAAAATTAATAAATGTATTGTTTTGTGATAGAACAATTACATTTACACTACACTACCCCTTCATGTACTATTTATTTTATCATTTTACCAAATAAAAAATGTATATGGTCATTTGATAATAAGATTAGTGTTAAAGTAATAAATTGTAACAGTATAATCATGTATTAATATCAAATTTAAAATGTAATTTTCTTCTTATTATTGTACAAATCTCTATGTCCCTAGCCTTATGTCCAAACAAAACATAGAATATACTAATACTAAGCAATTTTTTTTAGAGATTAGCAACTTTTTTACATCCTGTATTATTTTAAAACTGACAAATTACTTTTTTTAATTACAAATCTTTTTTTTTTCTTCAGTAACTTGCTAACTAGTCTGTCATCATCTGCATTGCTACTCTTCATTGTTACATCAAATCAAATTTTGTATTCTTTCTACCCACACATTTAGGTATTTATTCCTGTACCATTATCTTCTTTTAGTTTAATTTGTTGTACATATTATGCACTACTTTCATTGTCCTTCTTTTCATTCATTACTTTCTTCCAAGTAATACATTTTTAAATTTATATTAATTTTGGATTTATTATTTATTGTTTTTTGTTTAAATAGACAACATACCTAAATGGAAAATATTTCTTCTAACAAATCAACATCAGAACAACAAAGACAAAGATGGAGAATAAATGCTGCAAATAGAAGACGTAGAATGACCCCCCAACAAAGACTTATTGAGCGATCTAAAAGAAGGAAAAATAATCCTGAAAACACAACCAACATTGTCCAAATGCCAAACAGAGCTCCTCGATTGAGAATGACATCTATTCGACAAATGGCTCGGTCAGTAACTAATGCAGGTAACATCGCATTTTTCCTCATCACTAATGTATGTAAACTATATATTCGATTTAAATAAAATTTAACTTATCTTTTAAATATTAGGTTATGGTTTGGTCCCACAAAGGTTTGTAGGACGTAATGATAATGAAGCAGAACCAAGTAATACACACATTACTGACACTCTACATGGTCAGTCAATTTTATTCATCAATATTTAATCCATGTTATTTACTTACCATTTTATGAAATATTTACATATTTATATTTATTATGCTTCATGCTTTCACATAACAGGTTCTCCTCATGCACCGCAAAGGTTTGAAGAATATAATATATATGAAGCATTATCAAGTACTTCACTTGTCTGTAACATAGATTGTGGTTAGTACACTATATTTGTATTATGTACAACAGTAAAAAACATATATAAACGATAATGTATTCTAACAATCTTAGCAATGGAGATTCATAGAGGACCAATTATAGATGAAGTCCAGCAATATCTCGATGCTAGATGGATTTGTGCTCCTAAGGCTTTATGGAAAATCTTCAGATTTACAATCTATCGAATCAATCCAGCTGTTGAAAGATTGCAAATTCATTTACCAAATCGACAACAAGTGCGATTTTATAAGCACCAAAACATCAATGACGTGTTGAATGATGATAAAAACTCCAAAACCATGCTCACACAATTTTTTGCCCTCAATCAAAGAGATCCCCAATCTAGAACATTTTTGTATCGGGAAATTCCAAAGCATTATTGTTGGAATAATAGATATAAGGAATGGTAGCCAAGAAGGTCAAACAAGAAAGTTATCGGCCAAATTTATACTATATCTCCTTCTAAAGGAGATAAGTTCTTCTTGCGGGTTTTGCTTTCTCACATAAGAGGACCAACTAGTTAGGAATATTTATTATCACCAAATGAAACATATTGTCACACATTCAAAAAGGCGGCTGAGAAATGGGGATTTTTAGAAAGTGACAATAGTATTCATGAATGCTTAGTTGAAGCATCAACTTTACAAATGTCATATGCTTTATGAAGACTATTTGTGACCATATTACTTTTTTGTGAACCAACTGATGTTAGAAGCCTTTGGAATCAGTTCCACACCTATATGCTAGAAAATTATACTTCAACCAACACTTCTGTCAATGAGAACTTGATTCCTATGTTATTGAGGGATTTAAATGACCTTTTAATTCAACATGGAAAAACAATCAAGGATTTTGATTTGCCACCTTTATGTTATGATGCATTGGCAACTACTTTAGTACCAAGAATTATACAAGAAGAATTATCAATACAGATACCTAATGAAGATGTTGACAACGTACACAGATTGAATCATGACCAACTCATTGCCTTCAATACCATTTTAGATGTAATCAACCGTAATCAAAGTCAAGTCTTTTTTGTGGATGGACCAGGCGGAACCGGTAAAACATTTCTTTATCATACTTTAATTGCACATTGTAGGAGCAACGATCAAATTATTTTAGCTACAACCTCCTTTGGTATAGCTGGTAGAACTGCACATTCTCGATTTAAAATACCTATCAATGTCGAGGTCGGTTCATTTTGTTCTATAAGTAAATAATCAGATCTTGCAAAACTAATTAAAACAGCAAAGGCAATTATTTGGGATGAAGCACCCATGATTAACATATATGTTTTGGAGGCACTAGATCGGACATTAAAGGGCATTCTAGATTCTGATGCTCCATTTGGGGGAAAGTGATCATATTATGAGGTGATTTTCGTCAAGTACTGCCAGTTGTTCAAAAAGGTACAAAAGCACAAATGATTTATGCCTATATTATTAACTCTAATTTATGGAGTAACACAAAGATATTACATTTACAACAAAACATGAGATCATTACAAGATCACAATTTTGCTGCATATCTCATGCGCATTGGAAATGGTATTGAACCAACACAAGTTGATGACATGGTAAAAATACCCCAACAACTAGCAATATCAGAGGAAGGAGAAACCTCAATACAACACCTCATACACCAAACTTTTCCTCGGTTACAATTTCATACATGGGATGCATCTTATATGGCTGAATGAGCCATACTAACTCCAAAAAATGAAGATGTAGAAAAACTTAATGACATAATTATCGATCTATTTCCAGGAGAAGAATGTAATTTATTGTCATTTTGATGAGGTTGAAGGAGACACATATCATTTATACCAACATGAGTACTTGCACACTATTTCTCCAGGAGGTTTGCTACCACATAACTTAAAGGTTAAAAATGGATCACCATTAATGTTGTTGCGAAACATAGACCCTAAATATGGGTTATGTAATGGGAAAAGATTATTATGTCGTGGGTTCTACATGAACATGCTGGATGTTGAAATATTGACAGGTCACTATGCAGGAAAAAGAACTTTCTTACCAAGAATTAAACATAAAACAACAGAGAGTGCATGTCTTTCTTTTGTGCTTATTAGGAAACAATTCCCTGTGAGATTGAGTTTTGCAATTATTATAAATAAATCACAAGGACAAACTATACCTACCGTTGGAATTTACCTTCCACGACATGTTCTTAGCCATGGTCAGTTATATGTTGCTTTATCAAGAGGTGTTTCTCAAACTTCCACAAAAATCCTTATTAAAGAAGGACACCTTGAAGGACAAGAAGGCATTTTTACCAAGAATGTTGTTTATAAGGAAATTTTGTTATCTAAAAACTAGGTATTGTTCATTTTTTACTTCATTTGTGTCATTAAAATGACTATATTTTCATATTCTACCTAATTATACTTATATTTACAACTACAATAATAAAATTCATCATATTTATTTTATATTTTGCAGGTACGATAATAACTAAGGACAACTTACACCTCAATGAAGAAATACATGTAAGTTATTCCACAATTTTATACCACAAGAGGTGATATGCAATAAGTGTAGTTTTAAAAGTTTAGTTCCCAATCTTGCAATAGTTGACATTTTCTTCGTAGAATGCAAAATTTTTAAACCAATGGAACACTTGGAAGGATGAATATTCACTCTCATTGGTTAGGCCAATAGACAATAAGGTTATCAAATTAATTCATTTCAACTATAATATGTCATGTTTACATATATCAGTACAACTATATTGTGCATCATGTTTACATATATTATTCTTCAATTGTAGATTCATCATTTGGAAATTTATTCTATTGGTTGGGGATCCATTGTGATAACTGATAAAACATAACTTTCAAATCTAATCAAACGAGAATTACTTTCTCAAAAGATATGCAGGTATTATGCACATTTAAAATTATTTACTTTCTTCCATTATTCTTCTATCATACCACACAATGGGTTTTGTAAGACCCGAGAAATTTAAATAATTAAGTAACAAATGCGGGTAGTGGGAACCTTTATGTCATTTAATGTTGGGGTTTATGACGTGGAAAAGTACTAGCTCAAGTGGTTAAGAGTACCTAGTTATTATGAATGGACTTGGGTTTGAGTCTAGTTTATGCCTTTGTATGTTATTTTAATAGTTTATTATTTTAATGATATGCTTAATCATGATGAGTGATTATAAATTCCTAGATGTATAGGAATTATCACGAATCATGAATTGGTTGAATGGTTGTGCATTAACTTGACAATGGTGTGGTTATGTGTTTAAACCTTGGCTTATGCGAAATAAGGTTCCTTTTTGCTAAAATTAGTTTTGGCATTGATGGGAAGAAGCAAAAAACCCTAGCAATCTAGAAGAGCAGCTGGAAGGGCTGGAAAATCATCATAAAACAGTAATTGAATGATCATTAAGCTCCTTGTTAATGCAAAATTCATTTTAATAATTAAGGCCATTGAAAATTAGAGTGGGAGGTGAGAATAATAGGGAGTTAAGTGTAAGGTAGAGTCCTTTTGATACTTCTAATCAATTTGCACTAAAAAGAGAAAGCTAAGAGGGCATTTGGAAGCCATTGAATGTGGAAAAAGAAAAAGGTGCTAAGGAGTGGGATTTTTCTATCATCAAGGATAATAAGCTTTGCAAATTAGAAGCGAGGAAACCAGTTTAGGGGAGCTGCATTTCGTGCTTTAACCTTTAATTATATAATTGTGTAATGTATGGGATGCATTTGTGTGTCTTGTTTCTGCCAATTTTATATATTTCTTTCGTGTTTCTGGAATTTTCCAAAAACCGCCTGGTGGATGTGAAAGCCCGCCAGGCGACGCATGATGTTTGAACTAAAATTTTGGGTGCTTGATAATCTCTTGATTTGGGATGCGGGTCAATAGAAATTGAATTATCATGCTCTTGCTTTGAAGATATATTAATTATGTGATGTTTTTCATCGTATAATGTGTGATATAACGCCTTTGTATGATCAAATTTTCCATGTGTTCACGTTTCTGGAAAATTTCCAGAAACCGCATGGCGGGCCTTCAAAGTCGTCAGGCGACTCATGTTAAAACAACCCAGTTTCTAGGTTTCTGTTAAGAACCGTCTCGTGGTGAAGAGTTGCCGCCAGGCGATGCGTGCTGGTATTCTTTTCATGAAAAAGTGTTGTTTTTCGTACTTTTCGCGCAACATGAACCATCAGGCGCTGGTTTTATACTGCCAAGCGCCAGGTTCCTGATTTCTGAGCGCTAGGCACCACCATTTTTCTAGTTTGCGCGGTTTTCGTAACACTACATTTCCCAGTTCGTTAACCGTCCGATTTAGGTGAAATTTTGACAGGTGGTCCATAACATGTAGTTCTTCATTTTGAACGGTGGAGATTTGATTTGACAATCAGTAGCTAGAGATATATGTTACTCATTATTGCTGGTTTTGAAGTCTTTAAAATGCATGAATAAGCTCTTAACAATTTCAAGTAATTTCTAATGAAGCATGATTAGGTTATGTTGTAAGTCTCTATGAATTTGAATGTTCCTTTTGGTTAGTTACATGTTGAGAATTGGTTTATTGGTGAATGCATGTGTGTTAATATAAATTAACTTGTTACATAGGAGAGGCGATAGTGCTATATTAATTTGCATTGGGGCATAGGATCATGTGCTTAAGTTGTCAGAGTGCTACTGCTTTATATTTGTTTGAGCATACGTTATTCATAAGTTAGAATTGAATGTTAGCATGGACTTAAAGGGTGGAATATATATATATATATATATATATATATATATATATATATATATATATATGTAGGGATATATATA
>Ga0214544_1003280_pt1 | contig 33648 bp, 24 predicted proteins | sample CNSS3metaG_FD_160074 | JGI IMG/M metagenome (GOLD analysis project Ga0214544, IMG submission 160074) | Root nodule microbial communities from cowpea collected in UCLA plant growth center, Los Angeles, California, USA - CNSS3 | ecosystem: Host-associated > Plants > Roots > Nodule | place: USA...
TTAGTCTCACCTAGAGCGGACTGACTCCTGTGGTGAGAGTAGCAGGAGGCCTGAAATTCATTAAGGGCTAACCTTGTGGTGAGGGAAATTGATTCATTGTAACACTTGTAACACATAGCTCGGGGGTGAGCAGAGGTATCCACCACAAGTGCAAGCATTCGCTGAATCCGACCAGGTTATACGTATCCGGATGAGTCGAGTCGTGTCGTAGTGTATTGCCTGAAAAGTCATAACATGCTGGGTTGATTTGAGTGTATGATATTGTGAAATTATATATAATTTGATGGATGAAATTTTTTGTGCTCTAGCTTACCCTACTTTTATTGTTGTGTGTTCGCTGTGTGGTACTCTCTTTTGCGATGAGCATCAACTTGTTGATGTGAGCAGATGCGAGGAACACCCGTGGGCAACAAGGAGGTGATGGTTCCACCGCATAGTCTCCATGGGCTAGACTTTGTTTCTTAATGGGTTTTCTTTAGGGTTATGGCCCATGTATTGCCTTATGCTTCATTACTCTACTCTCATTTGTTGGATATCTTTTTATCTGGTTTTCCGTTGGCATCGTGGTGTGCCTAGTTTTGTAGGGATTGTGTTAAGGACCCTAGGACTGCGCTGTTGTACTATCTTTGTGTGACGTTTCTTTTAATTTCGCTTAATAATTAAATGGGACGTTACATTTATGGTATCAAAGCGGTCATTCCTTAGGTCTGTGGACTTGGATGTGCGCTTAGCTTTCTTTGTGTCTTTCTGAGTGTTCTTAGTTAAATTTTTATCTTGTCGAGCCTAACCAAGTGATTTCCTTGTGCCAGTGACCTATGGCACCTCATCGTAGAACCTCCCAATCATCTCATGGAGACGCACCCGATATCGCCAGAGCAATAAAGGCGATGGTAGCTGTTATGACGCAGCAAAGCACAACTATGATGCAGCAACACGAGGCATCTATGCAGCGACAAGCAACGTCGCTCGAACAATAGCAGTTAGTGATGTAGCAGATGGAGGCTGCAAGAGTAGTTGCTGAGGATGCTCATCGGCAGCATATGGAGGCCCTCCGCTAGCTGGAGCAGAACAGGGCGTCTGCCCCTATGTTTGGTCTTGAACCACGACCTATAGTCAGGGAGTGGAGCTTGGAGGACTTTCTGAAGCATCACCCGGCGAAGTTTGACGGCAAGACTAGTCTTGACACCGCAGATCAATGGCTGAAGGACCTGAAGCGCATCTATGATGCAAAGATGTATCCCGCGGAGAACAGACTAGCATTCTCCGTGTATATGCTCACAGGGGAGGCGGAGCATTGGTGGATAAGCACCAAATCCATCCTGGAGGAGAGAGGGGAGCCAGTGACGTAGGAGGCTTTCAGAGAGAGGTTCCTCTCCGAGTATTTTCCAAACAGCATCCGGTTCGCCAAGGAGGTGGAATTCCTCCAGTTGACCAAGGGAGGGAAGACCGTGACAGAATCTGCTAAGAGATTCAAGCACCTTAGTCGTTTCTACACTTTACCACTTGACGAGGAGTGGCAATGTAGGAAGTTCAAGAATTGTCTCTGCGGTGATATCCGCTTGATGGTAGCTCCCTTGTTCATCAAGGACTTTGCTGCCCTGGTAGAGAAGGCCAGGGTGATGGAAAAGATGAAACGGGAAGTGGAAGGCCAGCACCTATAGCAACCACAGCAGCCACAACAGCCTCAGAGGATCGGTGGACCATCTGGGTCCAAACCTAGGCACGAAAAGCGGAGGAGGCCATATGATAGACCTCACCATCAGCCTCAGGGGTCTAGGAGTTTCTCCCCTCAGCAGGGCCGAGTGCAGTGTTATATATGTGGAGGCCCTCACCTGAGGAACGCTTGCCCACATATGGAGGGTTATCGTCGGTGCAACAACTATGGCAAGGAAGACCACTTTGGGAAGGATTGTCCCAACCTTGCCAGGGCAGTGACACGCCCTCCAGTTCAGACTCCTCACCAGCACCAGCAGAGAGACAGAGGCAACAAGCCTCAGGCGACGGGCAGAGTCTATGTTATGACAAGAGTAGAGGCAACTGGTTCAGGTAACCTAGTTATGGGTAGTTGCATGATAGCTGGTGTGTCTTGTTGTGTATTGTATGATTCTAGAGCGACACACTCCTTTGTGTTAGATGATTGTGTGAAACGTCTGGGTCTACCAATGTGCGAGCTGCAGTGCGAGCTTGCGGTGTCTACTCCGGCGTCGGGTCTGGTTAGGACGTCTTCCTTATGTGTGAGGTGTCCTGTGGAGGTGGAGGGACATAGGTACAAGGTGAATTTGATCTGCCTACCCCTGCAGGAGTTAGAAGTGATCTTGGGGATGAATTGACTCTTTGCCAATCACATTCTTATAGATTGTCAAGAGAAGAAGCTGTTTTTTCCCAACTCAGAGGAGCCTGTGTTGTTAACATCTCAAGGGGTTATGAAGGAGCTACAGGGGGTGCACAGGGTTACATAATCTTCACACATCTGGGGGTGGAGCAAGAGGTGAAGACGTTAGTGATACCGGTCGTGCATGAGTTCGAAGATGTATTTCCGGACGAGGTGTCAAGGTTGCCTCCCCACAGAGAAATGGAATTCTTTATCGATCTAGTACCAGGAACCGGTCCAGTGTCGATGGCTCCATACCGTATGGCTCCAGCAGAGTTAGTGGAACTCAAGAAACAATAGAGAAACTTATGGAGAAGCAGTTTATCTGACCTAGCACTTCGCCTTGGGGAGCACTAGTGTTGTTAGTGAAGAAGAAGGATGGGAGTTCGCGCCTGTGTGTGGACTACAAGTAGTTAAACAAGATGACAATCAAGAACAAGTACCCGCTTCCAAGAATTAATGACTTAATGGATCAGCTGCATAGGTCGTCAGTGTTCTCAAAGATAGATCTACGGTCGGGATACCACCAAATCTTGGTGAAGGCAGAAGATGTACAGAAGACTGTCTTCCGGTCGTGATACGAACATTATGAGTATGTGGTTATGCCGTTTGGTGTGACTAACGCTCCGGCAATGTTCATAGACTACATGAACCGGATTTTCAGACCGTTCTTAGATAAGTTTGTCGTGGTCTTCATAAACGACATACTTATCTACTCCAAGACTCGGGAGGAGCACACAGAACACTTGAGGTTAGTGCTCAGCGTCTTGAGAGAGAAGCAACTTTATGCCAAGTTATCTAAGTGTGAGTTCTGGATGGATGAAGTTCAGTTTTTGGGGCACGTGATATTGGTGCAAGATATTTTAGTGGACCCAACGAAGGTCGAGGCAGTGGTTAAGTGGAAAAGTCCTAAGTCGGCCACAGAGATAAGGAGCTTTGTGGGGTTAGCGGGCTACTATAGGAGATTTAGTAGAGGGATTCTCCAAGGTAGTGGCACCTCTGACACTGCTTACTCGGAAAGACCAACCTTCACTTGGACAGACAAGTGTGAGAAGAGTTTTTAGGAGCTTAAACGGAGGTTGACTAGTGCTCCCATATTGGTAATTCCGGATGTTGGGAAACTGTTTGAAGTCTACTGTGACGCATCTCATTTGGGGCTCGGCTGTGTTCTAATACAGGAAAAGAAGGCGGTGGTGTATGCTTCAAGACAACTTAAGGTGCATGAGCGTAACTATCCCACTCATGATCTGGAGTTGGCAGCCATAGTATTCGCTTTGAAGATCTGGAGACACTATCTGTATGGTGCTCAGTTTCGCGTGTTCAGTGACCACAAGAGTCTCACGTACTTGTTTGATCAGAAGGAACTGAATATGAGGCAGAGGAGGTGGATGGAATTCCTGAAGGATTATGACTTCGAGCTCCTATATCATCCAGGGAAGGCAAATGTGGTGGCAGATGCCTTGAGTTGGAAGACGGTGCACATTACACACCTTATGATTAAGGAGGTGGAACTACTGGAGAAGTTCAGAGACATGAGGCTACATGTGGAGTTGGGGTCTGAGTCCATTAGGTGTAGTACTCTTGCTATATCAAGTGACTTCTTTGACTCAATCAAGGAGAGACAGTTATTGGATGCCAGTTTGAACAAGGTTAGAGAACAACTTGGATCAGATGAAGCCAAAGACTTTGCTTTGGGTGATGATGGCATACTGAGGTTCCAAGGCAGAGTATGTATACCTGATGATGTTGAGGTAAAACGGTTGATCCTTGAGGAGGGGCATAAGAGTCGCCTTAGTCTGCATCCTGGCATGACTAAGATGTACCAAGATCTTAAGGAAACTTTCTAGTGGCAGGGAATGAAAAAGGATGTTGCACTATTTGTATCCGCTTGTCTGACCTGTCAGAGGGCAAAGGTGGAACATCAGAGACCCGGTGGGATTCTACAGTCGTTGGATGTACTAGTGTGGAAATGGGACAACATCTCAATGGACTTTGTAACCCATTTGCCACGAACTTTTAGAGGGCATGACACCATCTAGGTGATAGTGGATCGATTGACCAAGAGTGCTCACTTCTTGGCGATGAACTTGAGGATGTCAATGGCCAAGTTGGCCCAGCTGTACATTAGAGAGATAATAAGGCTTCATGGGGTGCCTTCGAGCATAGTTTCCGACAGAGACCCGTGGTTCACGTCTCGTTTTGGCAGACACTACAAAGTGCTATGGGTAGCAAGCTCACCATGAGTTCAGCTTATCACCCTCAGATCGATGGCCAATCTGAGAGGACGATTCAGTCGTTAGAAGATTTGTTGAGGACATGCATATTAGACTACCTGGGTGCTTGGGATGAGGTATTACCTTTGATAGAGTTCACCTACAATAACAGTTTTCATGCGAGCATTGGCATGGCGCCATACGAGGCTCTTTATGGCAGGAGGTGTAGGACTCATCTCTGTTGGTATCAGGATGGAGAAGCGGTATCAATACATGGTTTAAAAGTCCAAAATACTTTATGGAAATAGACATAATCATGAACTTAGTCACCTTGTTGGTTGTACAGTGGTCTTGTATGTTTCTCAATAATAAATCCATTAAAATATGGTTCCAAAGCATTTAGAAACCTAAGTAAATCATGTTATGATCATTCCCAATTGCCATGTAAGTCTTCAATTTATTTTTTTTCTTTGCCATTAGTGCTTTATGATAAAAGACAATATGACTTTTTACGCTTTTTATGTGTCAAAATCGATGGGCCACTCTCCACCAATAGAAGAACTTGTTTGTCCATGAAATTGGTGTAAGTGTTCTAAGGTCTAAGTGACACATCATTAATAAGGTTTAAGTTCTACAAGGAAGCATAATAGTTTTGGAAAAGGTAGAAAGCAAATAGGTGAAATAACTTGTTTGTGCATGAAATTGGTTTTCCAATGAATATGGAGAAAATCCAAGGAAGGTTGTAACAAGTCTAACTTTATGACTAAGAATTTGTTAAATCATGCCCTACACATCTTCATCATTGCTATGTTTCACAACTTGATAATGAAGCATTCATTCATCTAATACATGTGGACAGTGGCGAAACTTGAAAAAACAGTTTAGTGGTGCCAAATTAAATTTTTTCAAATTCATTATATGTAACTTTGAGAGTTTTAGATAGTTGTTTTTCATAATCTTTAATTTTTGGATTTTCATGATGTTTTTCAAGTTTAATTGATGTACATGCATCACAAGTCTTCTTCTTAAAAAAATCAATTATTTTACTCTTTATCATAATTTTTCTATTATAAAGTTACTACCTCTCACCTATTTAGAAAAAATATGAATTTGTCACTACCTAGCGGTACACAGTAGATAAATTTATCACATGCAAGAAGAAAACATATGCTTAAAAAGTACAAAATAAATTAGTTCAAAGGAATAAATTAATTGATCTAAAATGTTCTTTAACTCATCAATTTTATTGTGGTGCAATTTTATTTTGAAAAAGAAGTAATATTGAAGGTAAAAATTTATATAAAATATATATATATATATATATATATATATATATATATATATATATATATGAAAGAGAGATGGATATACAAATTAGAAAAATGAAAAAAAAAAGAGGAGAAAGTATGTATGAGATTTTAAGAAAAAACTTAAAAAATTAATATAAATAATATAATAATATGAAATAAATAATTTAAATACATATGAAAAATTAAATGAAAAAGAAATATTGGGGGAGCCGTGGCTCCCCTATGTCAAGCAGAAGGTCTGCCAATGCTCGTGGATACTGAAAGTAAATGTTACCAATTGAATACTACTATTATTTTAATGTGAAAATTTATGTGACAATTACTTATGACTTGCTTTCAATTATTAATATTTTATCACCATTGTTAGAAATTATGTTATTTTGTAGTTGTCATAAATAACTTTCATGTCACAAGCATCTATATATCAAATTAGACATGATTCTACTTTAGAACATTTAAATTAAAAAAGTATTTAAAAAATAAAAATAAATGATAACGTTTTCAAGGATGTGATCCTACAAATAAATAAAATAAATTGTTAATGTTAATGAAAAAAAATAATGTTTTAGAAACGTAAATATATAATTGCAAACATATTAAGTGATAAACATAATATAAAGTATTAATTTGATTTTTCATCTCCCTTACATTGTCTTGCTTCATTTGGTCAAATTGAGATTTTACAATGAGTTGTTGAACTTTGATTAATTAATGTTGAGATTGCAATTCACTTTGAAGTTGAGTGTTAGTCTCTTCTTGCTTTCAGATAATGTTAGTTGACTTTTGCAGTTTCAAATTTAAATCATTTTGCTCTTTTTTGTACATTCTCCGCTTGATGTTGAACACATTGTCTTTGTATAGTTTTTGTCATTGATACACTTCACATACCTTGCGAATGATTTGGTTTTAGATCCTAATACAAATGCAAATGATTTAACCAATGGTACAAATGCTTTTAAAATTTCTTCCCCATACTTTCCATCCACCTTTTTCAAAATATCCTATATAATGTTAAGATATAATAATTAACATTGACAATATTTCATAATATGCTAAAATAGTTCTATGAATATATTATTAGACCAAAAATAAATGTTTCATACATAAAATAAATTTAATTAAAATGTAACACTCAAATTTTAACATATAAAGCAAATCATAAATAACTCCTAATATTTATATATATACTTTTTTTTATGGGCAAATACGTGATGTCTTGCTTACATATTTCAACTTAAAATTCTTACACATAATTCAAATATATACACTTAAATTTTAAAACTTGAATGAGAACAAATACAACATCTAAATCTATTAAAATACAAATGAAGTATTTTTTTTTCACTTGCCATAATTTTGTCTCTATTCCAAATACATCAAGTTTAATGAGATCTCATATATAGCTTACCATACTTCCATTGCACTTGATCATTCATCACTTTTTAATTATTCTTTCTATTGATAATAAACTAAATAAGGTAATATGATATTAGATTAAATAAAAGAATAAAAATAAATTTGTATATGTGAAATATAAAAAACCTTTACAAAATTTGCACAAACTATATGAAACATGAAAATAGCATTACCAATTTAACTATCTTTTTGACAATTGATTTTGTGCCAATAATTAATTTAATTTCTAAAAATAATTCAATATTATAATATAAAATTGCTTAAAAATAAAATTTAAAGTTAAGATATAAATATATAATGAAAGTAACTTTACTTAAAATGTGTAATAATTCATTTTTTATTTATTAAGGAATTTCAATCTTTGATGAGTACATCATTTGGTCTACTTTTGCTTTTGATGTATCTTTGAATCACATAATTATTTCATCGCATGTTTTTATTCTATTTCATCAAACATAATGCATTCTAAAAGTCATAAAATTATAAAAATAACAAATAGAAATTGTCATGATACATTAAATTAAATATTAATTACAAATTGAGAACATTTTAATCAATAGAGTTAAAAGTAAATAATTATCAAAATTTGAAGAAATATATATTTTTAAGAAATAAGATACATAATAATGATTATTTTATTAAAAAATAAAATCATTATTAAGAGAAAAATATAAATGTATTGGTGTAGTGTGGCTCTATAATGAGGGGGTTGAATAGAGCCTCAAAATAAAATTCAAAAACTATGCACACAAGTATAAAATTATAAACAAAGTTACTACTTGAAATTAAAAATGTAGGGATGGAAAGAATGCACACAACAAGTTTATACCAGTTCAACTCCACCTGGGGCTATGTCCAATCTCTTAATCAGTCAACAACTTTGACCAATAACGAGTATAAGCTTGTCCAGGTTATACGAGTTTTGTCCTTTTCAAGTACATGAGTGCATACCTCTCTAGGTTACACCAAGTATCAACCTATCCAAGTATACTTTTCAATCTCCCATTGAGATCAAGAACTATCAATTACAACAATAAGCAAATGACATTCTCTTAACAAGAGTGTACAACAAATCTCACAGATTACAACTTCACCTAGTGAAGGATATTACAACAATCAAGTTCTCAATCCAATTTCTCCAAGACACTATAGATATGACAAATTTACAACACTTTGTTCTTTCTCTTTTCTCTTGTTCATGTTCTTCACGTATGGCTCAACCTTCATTATATAGATGTTACTTTAACTAGCCATTGAGACTTTGAATTGTAGCTTTTCATTGTAATCTTCTTGATATGAAATGACTTGATCAATTCTTTGACTTAATTCTTTAGTTTGAATCTTTAATGTCATTCTTCAAGGCTTCAAGTCTGAATCAGTTGATGTTGTTCGGGATATTTTCTTTCCTTTTGCGATTGAGCTCATATTTTATTGTGAATTATGCTCTATTCAATGTACACACATTGTGTTGTTAAGGGAACTTTGTGCAACTTGATTCCGCATTTGAATTGTTAGAGTAATAATATATTTCATTAAATCAAACAGTTCATTCATAAGATATTTTTCAATACAAATTTCATTTGAACGATTGATTCAAAAAATTCTCCTTCCAAAATGATAGTATTAGTTGTAGTTCATATAAATGATAGTAATAATATAGTTCATTCAATCAAACAATTCATTCATAAGATATTTTTCAATAAAAATTTCATTTGAACGATTGATTCAAAAAAATTCTCCTCTCAAAATGATAATATTAGTTGTAATTCATATAAATGATAGTAATAATATAGTTCATTCAATCAAACAATTCATCCATAAGATATTTTTCAATAAAAATTTCATTTGAACGATTGATTCAAAAAATTTTTCCTCCCAAAATGATAGTATTAGTTGTAGTTCATATAAATGAATCTCCATTTCACATACTTGTATCAATGTGTTAATTAGCATGAATAATTAGAGATCAAGAACTTGTTTCATATCATCAAAACATGCGATAAAAGTTTCAACATTAATGGTCATCTAACTCTTAGGGCATCTAATGACTCAAGTTGCTTTGGGTTGTCTAATACCTTGGTCATTTGACACTTAGGTCGTCTAATGGCTAAAGTTGTCTTAGGTTGTCTAACCATTGGTCGTCTTATTGCCTTAGTTATCTAACACCTTAGTCATCTAATGCAATGACTTAGGTTTGTAAAACAATTAAGAGGATCGTTAAGATTTATGATTCTCACATGATAAAACAAAATAGAGCACTAACCTTGATCCATGAGAGATCTTTTAAATATGCGTTCTTCAATTTTAATTTTGTGTGTTCTTCAACCACCATTTCCCAATCTATCTCTTTGCCTTTCTTTTCTCTTCTCACACATTTTTGATGAGTTACTGTGAAAAGAACCTTATGGCTAGAGACAGAACCCCAATACCTTTTATAAACCAACGTCCATCAAGTTGGTTTTTATTTTATTTTATTATCACTTCCCAAAATAATAATTGTACCGTACCTAACCAAACTCAATCAAGTAAATAGTACACATGTCAAAACCACATACCACCTAGTACCCGGACGCCACCAACACAAGTCATCTAGACAAGTGGTCGGTCTCGACCGACTACCTATCTAGAAAGTTAGCCAACATCAATGCCCCAATACGCCTCTAAGACCTGTTTTAGGACCAGGCCCACTCATGGCCCAAGCTGGGGCCCAAGCTGGGGCCCAAGCCAAGGCCCAGCCCATGAAATGGTCAAACGTCATTAATGCTCTATAAATGCACGTGGACCCCATCATTTAAAGGTACGCTTTCATTAATTGCTGATTTGACTCTTGAGAACTTTGACTTACTTGAGCTTCGGAGAACCTTCTGCAGGTAACCCCTCCTGGGTTCAAGCCGACATGTATCGAATGGGAAGAGGCCAGCCAAAGAGATAGCGGACTACATGGTAAGGTGACACTCGTGCCTAACTTATCTTATTTGTACCTCTGCAGGAACAATAATCAATAGGTCTTTAAATTTTATTAAATCACAATTGAGTCCATCATAATATTTCAAATGAGTCATTAATAGAATTAATTCGTTAATTAATTCTAACATTCTCCCACTTGACTCATATGATGTCATAACATAATGTGATTTAATACATAAACATAATGCGCATTAAAAGACCTTGCATAAATTGGTTCCATCATTATTCATAATTAAAGATACAAAAATAATAAGAGTCATGGCGGTCACACATCATTCGATCGACATGATCTCTTTCATGTACTATTATATCATCCTTTTTTCCTTAATATGACCTTAAAACAAGAAGTCCATAATGGGTTCAAACATAATGTCATTTTACAAAGCAATAACATAACATAATTTGTTTTCTTCATCATAATTTGCGTCCATAAATATAAAGAAGAAAACACAGATTTCAGAAATTTTTACATTAGGGAGCTTAGAATGTCACATAAACATTAATAACATTAACAATTAACATTTATCATTCACTAGTAGACATATTGCCCATATTCTTTACATGACTAGCATACAATTTGGGCAGTAACCCTTTTATTAAAGGGTTAGCAATCATAAGATCTGTGCTAATATGTTCTATTGACACTCTACGTTTCTGAACTTCTTCTTTAACGGCAAAGTATTTCAATTCCATATGCTTAGCACCTTTGGAATACTTGTCATTTTTAGAAAAGAAGATTGCTACGGAATTATAACAATAAATATTTAGTGGCTTGGAAATACTATCGACTACTCCAAGTCCTGAAATAAAGTTTCGCAACCAATTAGCCTGAATTGTGGCCTCAAAGCATGACACAAATTCAACTTCCATGGTAGATGCAGCAATGACAGACTGCTTCACACTTTTCCATGAAATCCTCCTCCTACTAATAGATACACATAACCAAATGTTGACTTTCTTGTATCCACACAGTCGGCAAAGTCTGAATCTGTACAACCTATTAGCTCAAGGTGATCAGATTTTCTATAAGTAAGCATGTGATTCTTTGTTCCTTATAGGTATCTTTAAACTTTCTTTGTAGCTTTCCAATGCTCCAGTCTTGGATTACTTTGGTATCTACCAAGCATACCAACTACAAAGATAATATCTGGCCTCTTACATGTTTGAGCATACATCAAACTCCCAACAACAAATGCATAAGGGATATTTTCCATATGTTTCCATTCCAAATCATTCTTTGGACATTGCATGAGACTAAACTTGTCTCCTTTCTGTATTGGAACGGGAGATGCTGAACATTTATCCATTCTAAATCTCTCTAAAACTTTATTAATATATGCATTCTGAGACAAACCTAACAGTCCTTGTGATCTATCACAGAACATTCTCGTGACTCCTTTCTTTGTGTGTTTTTTTTGTTTGCCTTTAATACAATCCACACACACATTCAGATCAATAAAATCCAAATCCGAAAGGAATTCATTATTTACTAATCTTTGCATTCTTTCTTTGGAAATATGTCCCAAACGTTTATGCCACAAGTAAGCATATTGTTCATCCACTAAACTACATTTAGTGCCAACATTGTGATGCAAAGTCATAAAGGTTTCAGCATATAAATTATCCAAATTCAATTTATATAAACCATCATAAAGTGTACCAGATCCAATCATAAAAGTATGCTTAAACAAACTGAAACAACCATTCTCAAACTTAAAAGAGTATCCAACAACATCAAGCTTAGACAAAGAAATTAAATTCCTAGTGATACTAGGTACATAAAAAGTATCCATAAGGTCTAAGTGATATCCAGTGTAGAGGATTAGACGATAAGTCCTAACTGCCTTCCATTGGAACTTTCTCTTTATTGCCCATGAAGATGAACTTCTCATTTGGGTTTATGGTTCGGGTTGTAAGAAATCCTTGCATCACATTAGAAACATGAGTCGTACATCAAGAATCAATCCACCACGTATTATGGGGAACTTCAGTTAAGTTTGATTCAAAACGTACGTAAGCATTATGCTCACCTTTCTTTTTGAACCAAACTCTACGCTTTATGCAGTCCTTCTGGAAATGTCCAGACTTCTCGCAAGAATGACATTTGTCATTTTTCTTCTGGATTTTGGTTGAGAACTCGTCAATCTTCAGTGGTCCTTTACCCTTTCCATGTTTCTTAGTAACTTTCTTTCCAACAGCTCTTTGATTTTTCACATATTGAATAGAGTGGCTTCCTAAGTTCTTCAATCGGGTATCCTCCTGAACTAGCATATTGTGCAATTCATGCACATTCCACTTGTTTTTCATGGTGTTGTAATTCATATGGAACGGACCATACTCAAACGGTAATGAGTTTAGAATGAATTGCACGAGAAAACCTTCATCCGTTGCCATTCCTAGAGACTTAAGTCTTACTGTGATATTTGTCATCTCGATCACATGCTCATGCATAGTACGTGAATCGTCAAACTTCATGGTGGTCAACGTACTCATCAGTGTCCCAGCAAGAGATTTATCAATAGTTTGGGAGCGCTCTTCCATAGATTTCATAAATTCTTTTGCGTTATCGATTTTGGGAAGAGCTGACTTAATATTGCTTGCTATGCTCATTCTCATAAACATTAAGCGAAGTCTGTTTGACCTTTTCCAAGCTTTTAATGGGCTTTCTCTTCATAGCTACTAGCATCCGTGATAGCAGCCGACTTTTCAACTTGAAAAGCTAGATCAAGATCCAATACACCTAAGTGAAATTGGACTTGTTCACTCCAATCAGGGAAATTCAACCCATTAAAAACTAGAACAAACGTAGCATGCGAGTGTAAAGATACCGAAACAGAGACTGCAATTAACACATGCCTAACATTAATGCTTTGAGTCATAAAAACTAAACGTAAAAACAGATTCAGACATAAACAATCATTCTATGCATACTAATGTTCTTCTTTGGGAGATCCACTAATACACAAACATAAACATAATGATGCTAATCATATTATAACATTATTGATAATTAAATTATACATAAACTAGAATCACCTACTACCTCTAGGTATATAAATAAAACTAGTGACACATACAAAATTATCTACAATCATGCTCATTAATTATAAGAACAATTAATCAACCTTTGAGCGATCCTTAAATGCCTTGTAATTAATGAATTTCAATTAACCCATAAATTTAATTATTCATAATTTAGCATCCATACTACGGGTAATTGAAATAAAAACATTAATAATTTGAAATCACAAAAAATTTTAAAATTTTGGCCACTTTGGTGACTAACAAAAGTTATTGTTCCTGTAGAGAACGAACAAGATAAGTTAGGCACGAGCGTCACCTTACCTATGTAGTCCGCTATATCCTCAGTTGGCCTCTTCCCGGTTGGTACGTGTCTGCTTGGACCCGGGAGGGGTTACTTGCAGAAGGGACTCTGAAGCTCAAGTCAGCTAAAGCTCTCCAAAAGTCAAATCAAGTGATTAATGGAGTAATGAATGCGTACCTTTAATTACTGGGGTCCACGTGTATTTATAGAGTATTAATTATGTCTGGTTATACCATGGGCCAGGCCCTAGCTTGGGCCCTGGTTTGGGTTGTAAGTGGGCCTGGGCCCTAACCCAAGCCTTTAGGTGGACTCATTGAATACCAGAGGGGCTTTGATTTTGCTAAGTATATTGAGGTTTTCGACCTAAATCGACTACTTTCCTTGGCGGTTTATGTTGCTCACGTGCTGTCTTAGGCAGGTTGTTCCTCTAGATGTTTAGGTTACCGGTTTAGGCCGGTTAGGCTTAGGTCAGCCCATCCTAGGTTGGTTACTTGAATGCTTTGGTATATAGGTATGGTGATCGTTTTATTATTATTTTGTTAAGTGGGCTTGGTGTGGTACACCAGTCCCCCAGCCTTGACCGACATAGGTGTCGGTCAAGGGTGATATGTGTTGATATGCTAGCGGGACCGGCTAGGTGTGGTATAGTTATCATACTTGATTTCAAATAAATAAATAAATACACATTTAATTGCTATAAACCATACATAGCATTCTCTTTAATTTTAATTTATCAAAAACATATAGACATTATTCACATAAAATATTATGTGCCTTAAATAAAATCGAAAACCATAATTTCAAATCACGCGATTAAAATCTCATAAAGTGGAATATTTTTCAATGTCAAATCTTTTGATATATAATTACAAAATAAAATTGAAACATTAGTTGTAACTCACACAATGCACGAACTTAATCCAATAGCATTACTGTTATTGAATACAACTAAATGACCATTACTGTTATTGGTAGAAACGTAACCTCACACGAGATTAAATACCAATCAAATCTAATAAATAGCTTGCAACGATGATTCATGCACTTGCGGTTTACGATCCACATGATCAATTATTCAATACTTGCGAAATTCATAAAACAGAAAAGGCATGATTCAATTCACGTAAGAGAACAATAAAAAAAGCACGTAAGAGCAAAAGCTTTCAAAGCACATAAGAGCATAATAACAACGGAACGGAAGAACATTAAAATCCCCTAAATCGTATAATTAGGGTTCGTCAAATAAATTGCGAAGCATAAATTTTAAAATCCCTAAATCCTTCATTAGGGTTTATCTAATTAGGGAAACATCATCACATAATTGAAGAATTATAAATCCTACAACACACGCTCTAATACCACATGTAAAACAATTAAGAGGATCGTTAAGATTTATGATTCTCACATGATAAAACAAAATAGAGCACCAACCTTGATCCAAGAGAGATCTTGTAAATATGCATTCTTCAATTTTAATTTTGTGTGTTCTTCAACCACCATTTCCCAATCTATCTCTTTGCCCTTCTTTTCTCTTCTCACACATTTTTGATGGGTTACTGTGAAAAGAACCTTATGGCTAGAGACAAAACCCCAATCCCTTTTATAAACCAACGTCCATCAAGTTGGTTTTTATTTTATTTTATATTTATTTTATTTTATTATCACTTCCCATAATAATATTGTACCGTACCTGGCCAACTTAACCATATAAATAACAACATATATGCTGGAAACAGCTAAGGTACACGCCTCAGGCCGGCATAGACCTAAGCCAGCCTAAACTCATAACAAAGGTACGCATTCATTACTCCATTAATCACCTGATTTGACTTTTTGAGAGCTTTAGCTGACTTGAGCTTCGTAGTCCCTTTTGCAGGTAACCCCTCCCGGGTCCAAGCAGACATGTACCAACCGGGAAGAGGCCAACTGAGGAGATAGTGGACTGCATAGGTAAGGTGACGCTCGTGCCTAACTTATCTTGTTTCTTCTCTGCAGGAACAATAATCAACAGGTCTTTAAATTTTATTAAATCGCAATTGAGTCAATCATAATATTTCAAATGAGTCACTAATAGAATTAATTCGTCAATTAATTCTAACAAGGTTATCTAGAAATTGAATTGTGTAATGCATTTGCCTGATGATTTGTATTGTTAGACTCTTCTAACATCTTGACTCGTCTAACATCTTGACTCGTCTAATGCTTAGATTTAGTTATTGGATCAACCAAGCTTGTTGCTTTTGTTAACACACGTAATGTATGAGTATAAATCAATTTAGCATGTGAAAGCAATATTACTTATCATGTGTTTTGATCTTTGAACAACATTGCTCAATTTCTCTTTCTCATTATTTCATTAAACACTCTCTCTTAGTCGTTTAATCACATTTTCACTTCTGACTAGAGATTTACTTGTCTGGTAGAGTGTTTTATCAAAACCTTATTAATTGTCGAGGTTTGTTTACTTTAACAAAATATTTCCAATAAAACTCCTCAACGTTTTTCCTATTATCTTCTACTAGCAACAAGTACCAACATTCAATAATAACAATTTGAGATACTCATAAAGGAAAATTCATTTTACGTAGATAAATTGTTATATCATTAAACACCTTTTGCACTTTAAGTGACTTATATATTGTTTTTAATTTTGCCAAATAATATTGTTAATCTTGTATCTTTTTTCCAATTGATAAATACACACCCACTATTACATTAAGCAAAAACACAACATTAAGCAAAAACAAAGCATAAAAGAATGGTGTCTTTGTGTCAATATCTATGTAAAATTACGTGAGGCACAAGGTTAACATTATAAAAAATAAATCAATGTAGTAGTAATCAACATTGATCCCATAAGGTCATTCAAATCATCCCTAACAAGTTTCTTTGTTTCTTTTGCAATTATTGACGCTATATCAACCCAAGTAATAGGAGAAAAATATCATAATAGTCCTAAAACATGACATGCTAGAATAGTGAAGATGATGAAAATGAGAGGGTTAGCATTAACAAAACCACTGATAATATTGAAGATGAATAAAGAAATGCATGATGTTGGAAATGTTCAAGACAAATGATTATGTGAAAAATTAAAAATAAGAAATTAGAAAGGAAAGAAATATATAGAAAAAAAAAACCTTTGAAGATCTACAATAACTAACTACAAACTTTAACGTAAATATGCAACAAGTATTTAAAGTGTGGTTAGTGGTGCACCAAAGTAATGTCAAACATAAGGTTAACAAGAGGAAAACATGAAAGAAAAGAATATGAGAAATTAAAAAAGAGAGAAAAAATGCTCTAAAGGGAACTATAATTTCTAAAAGCACTTTTAAAATTTATTTCATATTAAAAAGGTAGTTATCATGGTAATAAATAATTATATTTATTAAGCCAATAAAGTAAAATATGAAATATAGGTTGATACTTTAGCCTAATAATTTCATCACTAGAAAAAATAACATATATTTTTATCATATCAATGAAAATAAATGAAGACTTTCAACCAATCATGTGTGATACATGCTCATTGCTTAATATCTTTGTTGCATCATACATAAAAACACCATCACTTATTTGTCTAGGTTTACAGTAATATGATTGTTCATGTCTCTTTTTCACTAATGCTTATAGCAATACAAACTCTATTTTAAACTCTCAAACAATTGATCATAAGGAATCATAATCAATTTTGGTCAAACATATTGAAAGTAGGCATGCATTTTCTTCATTTTGTGTCATCGGGGCAATTGAATAAACAATTGTAATGAACGAATTAGTTAAATTATCATTTCTCAAGGCACTGCTCATGGACAATTAGATTTGGTCTAATGGACACACTAGATTCAATTGTCATTATCAGAGGCATTGCTTACGGGCCATTGAGCATCATAAAGTCTTTTGCAGGTGGATCTTTTCCTGTGTTCTTGTCCTCTAGAGCATTCATCAAGAGTCATCAAGCTACTTAAATATTGCCACTTGTCCAAAGGTCCACGCTCCAGATCCTAGTAAGAACAACAAGGAATACATAAGAATAAAGGGTTAAACTATGTTTAAGACACTCTTCACAAATATCGTCTAATATGAATATTCAAATAATATGAATATTCAAATGATAATTTTATATGTTTAGTAATATGTGGATGACAATTGTGTATGATGAAGTAAAGTGTAAGACTTGTGAAATTTATTAATTAAATAAATAATTAGTTAATAAATGCAGGTAGTGGGAGCCTTTATGACATTTAAGTCTGACATGTATGATGTGGAAAAGTACTAGCTCAAGTGGTTGAGAGTACTTAATTGTGTGAGAGGACTTGGGTTCAAGTCTTATATATGCCATTTGATTATTATTTTAATTATGTATTATCGGAACCCTAACAGCCACATGAAGGCAGTTAAAAGGGAAAAGAGAGGTTTTTGTACTTGCCATTGTTGCATAGTGAGAGGAGAGCGAATTGGAGAGTGTTCTGTGAGAATTGAGGTAACATGGAGCTGAATTGAAGGGAAGCCATTGTTGAACAAAGGAAGAACTCTAGAATTCAAGTTTAAGCAAGGATTTCCAAGTTAGGGGTGCTCTCACCGCGTTTAAGTATTAAATTATTGCATATAATGTATAATGCATGTATATTGATCCTGTACCCGCTAGGCGACAAATCAAGTCCTGTATAATTCTGGATTCCTGCAGAGGAACCGCCTAGCGGTAAGGTCCCGACCGCTAGGCGACGCGCGACTGATTCACCCAGTTCTTGGGTTTTTATTTGAACTACCTAACAGTGATGAATACCCGCCAGGCGATGCGAGCCAATCTGGTTCGATTGTAGTGTTTTGGGCTTTCTGGGTGATTTTTGATCGGTGGAAAGGGGGCTTAACTCATTAAATGATTAAATGGAAATGAATCATTGTGAAATTATGATGTAAAGAAGGGAAATTGGATGATTATGACACCATTCTTATTTTAAGGTTGAGTAATTAGGGAATTTGAATGCTTGAATTAATTTTCGTGTGAGTTGGACTAGAAGTGGTTCATTTTATCCAAATTTAAGGTTTGAGTGTAGTAGATTGAGTTATGGTCTGATGTATTGGTGATAATAGAGGGGTTTTCTAGGTCCGGGAATATTGTAGGTGCTAGAAATTCTAGGCTTTTCCCAGAATGCTATGCACCGCCTAGCGGTGCTGATTGGGTCGTCAGGCGCCATCGCAGATTAAGAGACTTGCGTGGTTGTAAGGTGCATTAGGGAGTATGGGATCCTAGTGAATCGGGTTAATGTCAAATGTTGAAGTGAGTAATTATTTAGATGGAGGTCTACGGTGATTATACAACTAAATGAGTAGCATGAATTAATGTGAGTGATAATGGGAGATATGATAATCACGACAATAATAATAGTTGAATGGGTAGTATTACTAAGAAAAAGTATTGTTGGATTGAGAGGTATGATACAATTAGGAGTTAAGTTCCCAAGGGAAGACGTAATAATTGAACATGAGTTATGTGTTATCTTAAGATAAAGTGAAAGCAATGAAGTGTTTGTGTTAAAAGAATGAGGACAATTGTACTTAGTGCATGACTAATACCAAGTGTGAATAGCTGGATGTTGCTTAGGTGACCACACTTAGAGAGTGAATTCACATATGAGGACCTGTGATGACTGAAACCATTGTAGATAGCAATGAACTAGGTTATGGTACTCTGAATGAGTGACAAGGGAGAGTGATTGTGCGAATTGTGCCTGAATTTGAACTAAGACCAGTACTTCACAAGTACTGGTGTGGCGCCTGGCAGTGGTGATTTACCGCCAGGCTACAACAATAAAAACAGTGGGCTCTGGATAAAGTGGCGCCTGGCGGCGAGGATGGTTTTGCCAGGTAAAGTCTGCAAATCAATAGCATCAGAGGCGCTTGGCGCCTAGCGGCACATGTCCCCTGCCAGGCGGCCTGGAAGCATGGTTCGCCTAGCACCTCGAGAGTAGCGTCAGGCGATATTGCTACAGTGGAATTATGTTTTTTCTTGCATTGAGGTGCGTGGTCTACAAGGCTTCTGTGATATCTCGAAGGTCGGCTTGTTGATGTTCCTTGAGTTATGGCTCGGAACGTATCCCTTGAGTTGTGGCTCGGGATAGGGGTTAAGCACGTGGCATTCCTTGAGTTGTGGCTCGAAATGACATCTCTGGAGTTGTGGCTCAAGATGGCGGATGAACACGAGAAACTCTTGAGTTGTGGCTCGGGTTGGCAAGTGTTGTTGGTGTGAGTGTGCACGTTGTGGCGTGTATGGATGGGTCCAGTTAGATTGCCCTCTTAGTATTAAGCTGATGAGTTTGGTAGTCTTAAGACGTTACGAATGTTATTCGTATTGGGAACTCCACCTGGCGTTACAGTGTGTGATCCGTAGCAAGGTTTCCCGCATGTGCTTTACTAGTTGTGGCTGGTAGGTGTGGCAGTAAGACGTCCTGAGATACTCATAGGAAGACGTAGAACACGGTTAACATGACCATGGGGTATGGAATTAAAAGATGATATTCCTTTGGTGTGTTTGTGATATATGTATATGATTGTATATATGATTATTTTACTATTAGCTCACCCTATCTGCTTGTGTTTGGCGATGACCATGTATGTAACATCCCTAAGGAATATTACTAATTTAAATAAATACATAAAGAAAAGAAAAAAAACATCATGATATTATTATTCCCAAAACGCGGGAAAATTAGATTGTTTTAACATCGCGCCACATTTATTAAAATCGTAGCATTTAAAACCTTACAATTTCCAAAACAAATCAAAACATAAGTTATAACATAAACAAAATCCTAGCTTAATCCCAGCTAGCCCTCACTTTGTCGCCTGAGCGTTCTCGGCATCACCTGAAACACCATCTGCTCCCGTGTAACGAATTACACGATCATCGCCATACACAAACAGAAAGTGTGAGCTTATAAAAGATTAAATAACATATAATAACACAGAAATAACAATAGCACACCCATTTATTCTATTCTAGATAATTCTTGGCCAAGTTCCTAACTTCTCAAGGTTTTACAACCTTCAATTCACTTAACATTGTTAGCCTTGGACTCAGGGTTTATGATGCTCGCACCAACCTGCCTGTTCGTGGTCCTGCTTCTACGAACCTCCCCGCTCGTAGTCCTACTCTACGGACCTACCCGCCCGTAGTCCAATACACGTGATCCACTAGCTACGTACCTCCCCGCACGCAGCATCTCTCAAGTGTGAGCCGAACCATACGAACCTACCTCGCCCGTATCCTCACACGAGAGTAACTGAATATGAACCTCCCCGCTCATATCATCACGTGTTACCTCCATCCATGAACCTACCCGCTCATGGCACAACATCCCCTGATCCAAGTTTCGCATCAATTGCATCCAAACAACACACACACAAACCACAAATCTCGCTTAGGCAAGAAGCTCTAGCTCAAGCGATCAGGCCTGACTCGCTTAAGCTAGGCTCTCTCGCCTGGGCGAGCTTGAGACAGTAACAATATACGAGAACTCGCTTAGGCGAGAGCACACTTCGCCTAAACCCCAAAATTCTCTCGCCTAGGCGGCGAGTCCTGCAACCACAAGCAATCCATCACGCTTTCTCGCTTAGGCGAGTACCTCTCGCCTGAACGAGGTGTTTTGTCGCCCAATTCATGGGCTACTCGCTTGAGCGAGTTGCTCGACCAATATCAGGTTTTGGGTTACTGTTATTTTCGCCTAAGCGACCTTGCTCGCCTGAGCGAGAATAGCAGAACCTCCCCTTTGTTCACGCACCCAGACCACAATTTCAAGTCTCTAAATCTTCATTACAACATACCAAGAGTCTAATTTTAACGACCATTCACGAGCACAAGTCATGTACACAAATAAACCCCCAAAACATTAGATTACACCCTACCAATTCGCGCATTGCAGAAACCATTAGCATATTCATATACAAACTTAGGGGTTTGCTCAAATACCACAATCACAATCACAACTCCATAACAACACATAGAGCACGCAAATTTTTATAGCAAAGATACAATTATTCATTACACACTACAGCAAACACAAAAAGATTACAGATTATGTAGATAGCTACCAAGAAGAGCTCCCCTAACCTGGTTTCCTAGGCTTTAAATAAGAAAGGATGATGGTTCTTCTTGCCCAAAATTAACTTCTCTTGGTGCCCTCTAATTCCAGCCCTCTTGATTCCCTTTTTGCACTCTTCACTCCCAAACCCGTGCTCTTCACTACCTTCTAGGTTTTAGACTCCAAAAGCCCTTATGATTCCAAAGTTATGAATGGGAATTGAACACACACCCTTGAATTTCCAAAGTTAAGACACAACCAATTCAACCAAGGCATGTTTGTGTTAAATCCTCTAATTATATAATTATGTTAGTACCCGACATAACCATGCAATTTATTAAAATTAATAATCAATCAAATAACACACATATGGCATACATAGGACTCGAACCCAAGTCCTTTCACACAATTAAGTACTCTCAACCACTTGAGCTAGTACTTTTCCACGTCATATCCCTCTGCATTAAATGCCTTAAAGGCTTCCATTACCCGCATTTATTCAATAATTATTTAATTAACTATTTAATTTTCCCAGGTCTTACAATGTATGCGGTACACGGGAGCAGATGATGTTGCAGGTGGACCTGGTGAGGCATAGAGCCGGAGCGGGGCTATTTGGGAGAAAAGGATTTATTAGAGTTTTCAGTTTTATGTTTTAAATAAATTGTAATTTTTTTTATACTACAGACATGGATAATTAGAATGGAGTTTATAATTAAGGATTTTAAAGTTTATTTCATGATGAATTTCAGTTTTAAATTTCCTGCATTTTTGGGAAATGATATTTCAATAAATGAAGTTTATTTATTAATTCTCTATTTTATTATTTAAATCTGTAATATCCGATCGGGATGTTACATAAAGTAGATAAAGCTTCGAGACTTAACTAATTTAGTTGATTTAAAATATATGCCTGTATATATTTTTATAACTCTCTTTTTTTGCTTTTGCAAATAAAAATAACATGCAATGTAAAGATATAAGAAAGAAGAGAGAATACACACTATGTTTTTATATTGGTTCGTCTAATCAACCAAACTATGACCAGTTCTCAGTCAATTGATTAAACTAACACTACAAAGTACAATTTGATTATTCTTTATGCTTGCAACCATTCTTGGTTAATCCCTTGAGTATTGTTTGGGCGTGTGGCTACTCTTATATAAGCCCTTGAGTATTCTTTATACAAGTCACTTTTGGCTTAGGCAACTATTCTTTTAGAAGTCACTTATCACACAATCTGAGTATTCTTTGAACAAGAACCACCCATGACTAATAATCGAGTAATTCTATACCAAATAAAAACTCTTAGTTAAGATAAGTAGTTTTTGTGTAAAATGATCAATGATCACTAAGTTGCTCACTAGGTAGGTTGATCATCTAAAGACTATGTAGGATTGATGTTCTCCTCTAGCATGTTGTTTGAACATGATCAATGTTCAGCTTTGAAACTTTTGATTAATCAGAGATCTCAACAATGTTTTTGAACTATATAACATAACCTCTCTCTTTCTTCTTATTGAATATCTTCATATAGACTAAAGAAAGTAGTCATTGTAAATATCATTTCTCGTTCAACTCTTTTGAACGCCTTTCCTTTCATCTAAGGAGCTTAATAATGATGGATGCATTTATTACACTTCATCCAAAAATAAATGTTATCTTTTTTTTTCACAACATCTCAATAGTTAGAGGTAGTTATCTTATTCTTGGACAATGTGCATTTCCTTGATTTGTCTTAAATTGCAATGTCATGTGAATTATATAGTTTTCCTAAAGTTGACAATACTTAGTTGAGGGATTTGTTTCCTCAATTGATCCTCTAATGGACTTATCCTTTTTTCTAACTTATCTCTTTTGACAAACGAAAGTGGTAGACATCCCTGCAAAATATATAATATGCTTTTATGTATTCTTCATTCAATACGAGGTTAACTTACTTCTATATGCATATTGTTTCAACATATTTGTACCATGTTAGATGTAAAACAAGACTTCACAATGTTATATCATCTATCTAAAAAAATAATTGTGCCTTACATGATTTTTTGTTGACATTAATCATTACCTATCAAAGCAATCATAATCATGTTTTTATACTTAGTTGTTTATAGCACTAAATAAAGAGTATAGGGTGTTGGACTTTTCTCTAACACGATTAAATACAGCTTGATGGATATATCATATTCAATTCTTTTACCTAAGGAATTGTTCACATGCCACTATTCATGATAAAGTTCTTAATGTTTTTCCACACATCTCATCCCACACATGTTAGTGAAAGGTAATGATCCACATTAAATCATATCAGAAGGACACATTAGATTTAATTCATGTTACCCAATGTTATTAGTCACATATTTTGAAAAATAGAAAATATTACATTAAGGGAGGGTGGAATAATTTTTAATTTTTTTGTAGTTTTTCGCTTTTATCATTTGTACAAGCACTATTGGACGATGTGAAGATATATGTAAAGTGTTTTTGTAAGTTTAATTTTAACTTTTCCTTTCTTCTTTAGAGATATACAATTGTAACATCTAATATAAAAGATCAATGAAAGGAAATATAGTCAGTATTTCGAGGAGGACTCACCAGTGTCCAAAATGTGTTCTTTTCAAATTGGTCTAGTTCCTCCTTTATTTCTTGTATCCAACTTTCATCTTCCAGAGCTTCATCCAGATTTCTAGGCTTAATATGAGATATAATTGCTTCATGTTTTTTTAGCTTTGATCTTGTTGTGACTCTTTTCTCAGGATCACCTAAGATGTCTTTAGTTGGATGGTATTTCTTTATGTGTGAAGAGGGTTCCTTTTCTTTAGTGGGTGCGTTCGGTCCTTCTAATGAGTCATTTTTAGCATTTACTTCCTCCTTGTTTGGTACAAGTTGTCTTATAAGGGAGCCTCTAATGTAGGATCATCTGTAGTCAAAGTATTCTTTATAACCTTCATGTCAAAACGAAATCAATGTTCTAGCTTTGATAATTTCTTATCAGGCTTACAATCATTAAATTCACATGTATGGCTTCTTCCACAATACTCGTTCGAAAGTTATACACTCTATATGCTTTGGACGTCTTTGAATAGCCAAGAAGAATACCTTCATCACTTTTGGAATTGAATTTTCCTAGTGTTTAATATGAAGCATTGCACAGCAAAAAAGTGAAAATATGAAATGTTAGGTTCTCTATCTTTCCATAATTCATAAGAAGTCTTCTTAATTAAAGGTCTTATGTAGACTCCATTTTGTAAATAACAATTTATATTAATTGCTTTTTCCAAAAGATGTTTAGGTGTGAAGTTAGAATTTAACATTGTTCTAGCCATTTCTTGTAAATCTCTACTTTTCGTTTCTACTACACTATTTTGTTGTGGTGTTCTTGGAGTTGAGAAATTGTGCATAATGCCAAAGCTTTCAAATAGTTCATAAATATTTTCATTTTGAAATTCCAACCATGATCACTTCTTACAAAGAGAATTGATAGACCTTTTTAATTTTGCACTTGTTTAATAAACTTGCAAAAGACTTTATAACAGTCATCTTTATTTCTTAAGAATTTAAGCCAAGTACATTTAGTATCATCACCACCAATTACTAAACATACATTTTTCCACATAGAGACTACGTTTTTGTAGGACCGAATATATCAATATGAATCAACTCAAGAGGTCTTTGTGTTGAAACATCATTTATGCTTTAAAAAGAACTTTTGACTTACTTGCCCTTGAGACATGATTCACACAAAAAAATTGTCTTTGAATGATAGATCTGGCAAGCCTCTTACAGGGCATTGTTTCTTTAGCTTTGAGAGTAGTCTCAAGCTTGTGTGGCCACATTTCATGTGCCATAGCTAGCGATCTTCTTGTATAGTCATGAGGTAGGACACCTTTTTAGTTGTCAATTCATCCATGTGAATCTTATACAAGTTTCCTTTCCTCTTTGTGGTGAAAATATGTGTGCCATCATGTTTGGTTATAGTACATTTATGTTTATCAAACAATACATCACAACCATTGTCACATAATTGACTTATGCTCAATAGATTTTGATTCAACCAATCAACTCATAAGACATTACTAATGTATATAGAGGGCTAAGGCTTACTAGATTAGTTCTTATGATTCTGTCATCTTGGTATCCTCAAAATATAACCTTTCCTCCTTTCTTCAATTGATAGTCTAGTAATATAGACTTTTCTCCTATCACGTGTCACGAGCACCCATTGTCCAGGTACCATGATATGGGTTTCTTTGGTTGGGTTGAATATATTTGTAATAGGAACTACTTGTGACTTAGGTACCCAAACATCTATGGGTCCTTTGATGTTAGTTATTTTGTAGAACACTCTACCTTTATTAAAGCAAGTCTTATTTTTTTTCTTTATATCCAATCCCTATTTTGTCATGTGATTTCCAAGAGCTTTTAAGAAGCATGTTTAAGTATTGTCATTTGAACTAGCCCGTGCTAATATTTTTCTCATGGCTACATTTTATGCCTCAATTTCTTCTATTTTATTCTCATTCAATTCTATGGGTTGTTTACCTTTATTTTTTGGGTTAGAAATAATTTCTTTTTGAGTTCCTTATGTATTGTGTTAATTTCTACTAATTTCATTTCTAGTTCTAACTTATCATTGCTTAGGATACTATTTTCTACCTTCAACTTCTCATTTTCTTCATTTGCTATTCTTAATTTATCTTCAAGTTCTTTACATATTTCTTTGGTATTTCTCTTTAATGTTTTATACATTTCTATGAGCTTACCATTATGGGAAATAGATTCATAATATGCTTGTCTATCATAATCAATGTCAAAGAAATCTACCTCTTCATCATCAGAGTTGTCTGATGTGTCACTATTCACATTTTTCATGAAGTCAATGTTTGCTTCCTCACCTTCTAAGTCAGAAGAGTCCATGTCCTTCCAAGTGGCCATGGTATTTTTGTGATGTGTCACTATTCGCATTTTTCATGAAGTCAATTTTTTGCTTCTTCACTATCTAAGTTAGAAAAGTCCATGTCCTCCCATGTGGCCATGATAATTTTGTTCTTCTTCTTATCTTTGTCCTTGCTCAATAGGTAGGAAGTGGATATTATAAATGGATGTTCGTAGATAATGAGTACATGTATTTTTATACCCATATGTTAATGGGGCGTGTACGAGTATCATAGTATCATTAAAGCAAACTATAAATGTTTCAACATTAAAGGTCGTTTGACACTTAGGTCGTCTAATGACTTAAACTACTTTAGGTCGTCTAATACCTTGGTTATCTAAAGCCTTAGTTATCTAACACCTTAGTTATCTAACACAGTGACTTAGGTTGTTTAGAGACTTGAGTCATCTAATGTACTCATTTGATGATTTCTACTGTTAGACTCGTCTAATACCTTAACTTGTCTAATCCTTAGACTCGTTTAATGCTCATATTTGGCCTTTGCATTAACCAAACTTATACCTTCGTTGACATGCGCAATGCACAAAATTTAGCATATGCAAGCAACAATATACATAATATATTTTGATCTTCGAACAAAATTGATCAATTTCTTATTCTCATTATTTCCATTAGACATTTTGTCTTAGTCGTCTAATAACATTTTCACTTCTGACACGATAGTTACTCGTCCAGTAAAGTGTTTTGTTATCATTAAAACCTTATTGGTTGCTAGGGCTCGTCTACTTTAACAAAACCTTATTTTCCATAGAACATTGAACTATGATATATGGCACAAGTCAATAATCATATCACCAACATTGTTTCGTGAACAAGGCCTCATTTTGTGTAGGTTTGATCTATATGTCCATTTTTGCCACATTTGATCTACGCCATTGTTTATCCATTGCATATTGATCAAACTTTCTTTGTCATCCCTTAATTGTCCTTTGGTAATTTTGAGTAAGTTGACATTAAGATCAAATTTACCCTTCTCCATACTACTTCTTTTATATATTCACACCATTCCATTTGAAATTTTGTTCTTGACATGGAGAAACTTGACATCACAAACACTATTTTTTGAAGCCGTATCCTACAACTATGTTTGCAAATAGTTAAATAACACATCATCGTGAAGGCGTATAATTTCAATATATTCCTCTAAATTTTTTTAGGATCATTTATGATTGCACCTTTACTAATTTGAAGGAAAGAGTATGCATTGCTTTGGGTCTTCTTAATAGATTCAACAAGTCGTGTTATTGTCAACCTAAAGTCACAAGTGATGATTGAATTACGTATGATGGTACCCAAATATTAATTGATGTTAATGTTTCATATCAAAGTCACAAGTTATAATTATTATGTTAAATCATTCTATTGGTACATTCTCGTAGGAAAATCTCAAGCAGGTCCTTTTTTTGTTTCAATTAGTTCCCTTTTTGAGAAATTTGTTGCAATTAGGTCATTTTCGTTAGTAATACACTAACAACGTTAACTATGTGTCACATGTCAACTCGTGATTTTTTTTTAAATTATTTTTATTTTATTTTTTATAATTTAAAAAAATAAAAAAAGTTGTCACGTGCCAACCTGACGTTGTGCCATGTAACAAAGACAGTGTGATGTGGCACAATGGCGGAACATCATATTGACATAAGGGAGCCACGACTCCCCCAAAATTTTTGAAATTATACATATATATATATATATATATATATATATTTATATATTCTTTTAAAATTATAATTATATATTATGTTTATTAAATTTATATTATGAAAAATAATAATAATAAATAAAATAAAAAATTTAATGGAAAGATTGATTTATAAAAGAGATTAGGGTTTTGTTTTTGCTATAAGATCTTTTTACCATGTAACTTATTATAGAAGTGTGTGAAGAGAAAAAAAATACAAAGAGATAGATGAGGAAACAAAAATTGGAGAACACATAGATTGAGATTGAAATATACACTTTAGCCTAATCTTTCACATATCAAGGTTAGTATCTTATAATGATTTATGTATGTTAGATTTATGATTCTTCTTAGTATGTTTATCCCAAATTAGTATAAACCTTAATTATGATTTCAGGGATTCTTTTATGAAATTGGTATGAATCCTAATTATAATTTTTCCCAAATTAGTATAACCATTAATTATGAAATTTAGGGATTTTGTGTTTTCCTGCCTATAGTAAATTTTTTGAAGTTTTGAATTTATACAGTGTTGCTTATTTAATTAAAGTGGTAAGAGTTTTGTTATGTTTTGCAATGTGATAATTATGAGTTGTGAATATAAATTTTAGGTTAAATTACTTTTTTGGTCCCTCTATTTGTCAAATAATATCAGTTTGGTCCTCAAATTTTTCGTTGTCTCAATTTGGTCCTCATTTTCTTAAAAATGATTTAATTTAGTCCTTACCGTTAGTTTGACAAGACGGTGTTAAAGTCAATGCCATGTGTCAATTTCTGGTTTTTTTTAATTTTTTTGAATTTTCCTTTTAATATTTTTAATTTTTTACACGTGTCACTTCACAGTTGTGCCACATGTCAAAATGACTCAATTTGATCCCTATATTTGTTTTTAGTTTCAATTTAGTCCCAATTTTTGTAACAATGAAGTAATATTGTCCCTCCTTAAATTGACACTAAATTTACTTTTTTATAAATCTTATGGTGATATTCTTTCTAAAATTAACGTTTTTATTAAATATTTCTATAAATATTTTAAATTAACTTCAAATTCTATACAAAACATTAGACTTTGGTTTTGTTTTGAACTTGAAATTTAGTTCCTAAACTTATGTCTGACAAGTTATTTGATTTTTAATCTTCACTAAGTTTGTATAATATGATACACTTGATGTCTTTATATATGATGACAAAATTGTTAATTTTTGAAATTAAGTTTGGGGTTTAACTTTCTTTAATAATAAAACTAAAAAAAAAACTTGTTTAAAAATATTTCTACAAATATTTAATAAAAATGTCCATTTTATTGAGAATATCATCATAAGTTGTATATAAAAATTAAATTGAGTGTCAATTTCAGAAGGGACAATATTGCTTCATTTTTACTAAAATTAAGACTAAATTGAAACTAAAAACAAATATAGGGACCGAATTGAGTCATTTTAACATGTGGCACAACTATGAAGTGACACGTGTAAAAAATTCAAAAAATTCAAAAAAAAATTCAAAAAATTCAGAAATTCAAAAAAACAAGAAATTGACACGTGGCATTGACTTTAACACCGTCTGGTCAAAATTAACGGCAATGACCAAATTGAATCATTTTTAAGAAAATGAGAACCAAATTGAGACAACAAAAAACTTGAGGATCAAACTAAAATTACTTGACAAATAGAGGGACCAAAAAAGTAATTTAACCTAAATTTTATCATTTTCTAAATAGGTGAGAGGTGATAAATTTATATTAGAAAGATTATGATAAAGAGTAAAAGAATTTATTCTTTTTTGAAGGTGGAAGGTTTGTGATAAAGATGAAAAAAATGCATTTACGTTAACTAAACTTGGAAATTTTCACGAGAACCAAGAATTCAAGACAATGAAAAACAAATCTCTAAAGTTCTTAGAGTTACATATAATGAATTTAAACATTCATTAGAATGCGATCCGAGAAAAACGTCCTCAAATTTCACAATATCCACCAAATGAAATTGATGAGATACGAAGGGCTTATCTAGAATGATATTCATGGTTTGGTATCATGATATAATAGCGAATGATAGTCATTTTTTTTAATTCTACAATTATGTGTGCTTGCTTTAAGCAAAAGAAATGAAGAGTTTTTTTAACTAAAAAAATTATATATAAAAAATATAATTTAACAGCCCTAAATTTTTTGTCCAAGTTCCGCCACTGATGTGGCAGTAACAGTGTCACACGTCACTATTGAATGTGAAAATTCTCGATATAGTTCCTGTATTTGTTATTTTGTCTCAATTGAGTCTCAATTTTCTTAAAACTAGAGCAATTTCATTCTTGTCTAAATTAAGACCAAATTTAATTTTTATATAAATTTTACAATGTTATTTTTGTAAGGCCCATTAATTTCTCTGTCCTTTATTTTAAGGGCTGCCCCGTCTAGTGGGCCTAAGAGCTGGCCCAATAAGGAAGATTCTGACCTAACATACCCTAACCCTAACCATACTGCTCATTTTAAAAAAAAAACACATATCCTCTTCTCTTAGAGCTACTGCCGCCTCTGTTAGGGTTCCGAAGCGTACTCAGTTTCACGTTCAGCTTGATCTCGTTTTGGCTCATGTAAGTATTCCCAACCCATACTTCTCAATCTCTGGTCCTATTTCCGTGGGTAGTGTTAGAGCTCCGGTATTAAACACCCTTTGTTCACTTTTCCAGCTCTGTAATCTTCTCCTAGAGCTGTGGTACTTCGCTGTTTGGTGGCGATGCCTTAAAACTAGCTCGTTCCAGGTAAGGGAAGCTAGAACCTCCTTGTCTGGTGTGATTGTGACTTGTACCATTTTAGTTTCATTGTTTCTCGAGTTTGTATGCTGCCATGGATGCCTGGACTGTCTGGATTTTTCTGTTTGGTATATGTGTATGTGTGATGCAGGCGTGAATAGTGGCGAACACTAATAATCTCGCCCAAGCGAGCTTGCCTCGCCTAGGCGAGATGAGTAGAGGCTCGCCCAGGGCTATCTACGCGATTTGTCGCTCAGGCGACCAAACCCTCGTTTTGAGCGAGTAAATGTCTCGCTTAGGCGGAGGGGTCTCGCCTAAGCGAGATTGCGCAGGGGCTACTGTTCTCCTTGTCGAGCTATTGCCTAAGCGAAGGGGAGCTCGCCTGAGCGAGAGTCCTTCTCGCTTGAGCAAGACCCTCCAGCCTGAGCGAAGAGCTGGGCGAGAATGCATCCTGAGTTGGTTTCCCTCTATGCTTGGATGTTTAGCTTATGCTTGTTTGAGTTATTGTATGATGGCTTAATGGGAATGATTATGCATGATTGGGAGAGGATTATATGTGGGGAATTGTGAGTTTTGCATGATCTTTATATGAATTATACATGAGAGGTTGGATATATATATATATATATATATATATATATATATATATATATATATATACGTGGTCACGAATTTGACATGAGCAACAATAGACATGATGGTTGGTAATCCAGTGGCATGGTTTTGGTATGAGAAGAAGCACTTTACTCACGGTTGGGAATAATGAGTTGGTATTGATTCAACATATAATTAATGAAGGTTGGTTATGAATGTTGGTATGAGGTTGCTATGCATGATATATGTATCTATTGCTTGGTTGTTTGTATATGTTTGATATGTGGTCAGTACGTAATTCCATGGGATCTCTAGGTGAGATCCTCAGGGTCGTGCTTCAGTGGTCATGACGTAATTCCATGGCCCTTGTTAGTGGGTGTCCATGGTGGTGCCCCATCTATATAACTTGGTAAGGATTCAAAGTAAGGATTGCATCCTGACACTCTGAGGAGTCAGTTAGTCTCACTTAGAGCGGACTGACTCCTGTGGTGAGAGTAGTAGAAGGCCTGAAACTCATTAAGGGCTAACCTTGTGTGTGAGGGAATTGATTAATTGTAACACTTGTAACACATAGCTCGAGGGTGAGCAGAGGTATCAACCACAAGTGCAAGCATCTGCTGAATCCGACCAGGTTATATATATCCGGATGAGTCGAGTCGAGTCTTAGTGTATTGTTTGGAAGGTCATAACATGTTTGGGTGATGTATGTATAATTGACTGTGACAATATATCTGATTGCATGATAAAACCGCTTTTGGCTCTAGCTTACCCTTTTGTTGTTGTGTTCTGCTGTGTGGTACTCTCTTTGCGATGATCATCAACTTGTTGATGTGAGCAGATGCGAGGAACACCCGTGATTAACAGGGATGTGATGGTTCCACTACTTAGCCTTTGGACTGACTTCTGCTTCTGGGCTTTTCATTTAGGGCTAATGCCTGTGTATTGCTTTCTCTGAGAATTTGTTTAAGTCATTATCACTCTCTTACTTTACTTTATACCTGGCATCGTGGTGTGCCTCTTTCATTTGTCCTTTAAGTATTTGAGATATTTGTAGGAGTGATGTCATATTCTTTTATTCTCGCTTCTTATATTATACTGTGTGACATATCCTTTATTTATAAAAGGAAAACAAATATTAAAATTAAAATATATTTAAATGTTTGTTTACTTCAATTTTTTAAATTATAATGAATCACTTTTTTACACACTGATAAAAGTCATAATACATCACTTAATTAAAATCACGCAAACAAGAAATATTAAACTAATTATAATAAATTTTTTTACATAGATCTTGTATCTTTTGAACTTCAATATATGTTGGATGGTGTAAGGCCCAGTTTCTGCCCTAAATTTTTAAGGGCTGCCTTAAGCTATTGGGCCTAAGGGCTGGCCCAATGGATAAAAACAAAGTCTGCCCTAATTGTTCAAATTGTGCACTTTTCAGAAACTACACTCTTGGTGCTTAGAGCCGTAGCCATTGCTCCGCTAGGGTTTAGTCTTGAAGCTCCGCCACTCTTGTTCGAGCCAGTTTCAGTCCATGTAAGTTGCATCCCATCCCACACCTTCTTGCTTTTAGCTCAGGTGCTTCGAGTTCTGTCTAGAGTTGTGCTAAGTATTTTTTTTTGTGCCGCTCTGTCCTTGTGCTCCAATTCACTAAGTTGCCCTAGGAGCTGCTGTGTTTATCTGTTCGCACCTAGGAATCCAGTTGTTAACCCCTTTCCAGGTAGGGAAGTTAAGGCCCTCCTCTTATATTCTGTTTTCCACGATTGTTTGGCTGTTGTTTCAATTTTGTGTGGTTAGTATGATGATATGTTGATTTGGAAAGCATGAATCTGTTGTTTTGGATGGTGGGTGTCACTAGAGATGGCAAACAAACCCGTCCCCGTGGGTATTGTCCGAACCCGTTCCCGTTTTGACGGGGAATCCCCGCATTGACTGGGTATGGGTATGGGTATGGGGAATCCCCGATTTTTTCA
>Ga0214544_1003285_pt1 | contig 33612 bp, 18 predicted proteins | sample CNSS3metaG_FD_160074 | JGI IMG/M metagenome (GOLD analysis project Ga0214544, IMG submission 160074) | Root nodule microbial communities from cowpea collected in UCLA plant growth center, Los Angeles, California, USA - CNSS3 | ecosystem: Host-associated > Plants > Roots > Nodule | place: USA...
ATATTATAATAATTATACAAATATATTTAACCATTATTTTTTTAAATATGAAAAATAATAATTATAATATTTAGTATTATATAATAATAAATTATTATTATATTATTAATATTGTTATTCAAATAAATATCTTTTGTAAATGACTTAATTATATAAAATAAAAGAAATTTAAATAAATGTAAAGATATAAAGTAAATAGTCTATATTATAAATTATTTTAAATTATCATTGAGAATAATAATAATTTATTTTAAGTTATTAATGATAATATCAATAAATTATATTTTTCTAGTTTTAAATAATATGTTTAATTTTATTTTAATATCATTTCTTCTATTTACATCGAAGGGTAAAATAGTAATCATAATACTTACTCTATTAAAAATTATAATTTATTAAATTTTATCAATCACATCATATACAAACTTTCATAAATTTTCTACTCATATCCACTCAAATCATATCATATATTTTCCTTAATCCAAACAATATGATTTTTACCTATAAATCGACTCAAATCAATACAAATCCACTCTCTTAAATTCACACCCTCAATCCAAGCACAACATTAATCATATGACTTTCGTATTTTATAAATCTCCTAGTTTATTGAGTTTTTTATATATTTTAAAAGTTTAAAATTTTTATTTCTCATTGATGATTGTAAATATATTTTATATACTTATAATTTGATTATATTTAATACTTTAATAAGTAGGGTGATCTACTTAATTGGAAGGTTACATTTCATCCTTGTATCCCTTATAAAAATAAATTACACTTTTAACTTTTATTTTATTTTAACATAGATTCGCAAATTTACATGTTAATCAATATAAACTAATTAGTAAGGTAATAAAAATATAAAAAAAGATAGTATGGTGAAATTTACATTTATTTTATTTATATATTATAATTTAATAATATCTTTAATTGATATATAATTTTCGACAATAATAAAATTTAAAATTTTAAGAAAGACTCCGTATATATACATAAAAAGAATGACTTTTTTTTTAAGTATAAGAATAAGAAGAATATTTTTTTTTAAAGTATAAGAATAAGAAGGAGAGGGATTATCATTTTATATTTTTGAATGTTTGATAACTTTGTGCATTATCGTATAAAGATTTACGACATCTAAAATAAAAGTTATAAAATTAAATTAAATTTAAAGACTGAGAAACTGTTAATATTCCTTTTTTGCTTTTTATGTCAGATTGATTTTAAATTTAAAATAAAAAATTTAAAACATCAAATTTTATCTTTTCATTGCGTAATAATACTAAAAAATAATTTTTATTATATTTTTAACGTCACATTTTATTTTTAATTATTTCTTAAGTATCACTGAGTCAGTGTTATTAATTTTTGTGTTTACTAATTTATATTTATTTAATAAATATTTAGAGTAAAACTTCCATTTCGATTAAAATATATTAAGGAAATCCTTTGTGCTGTAATATATTTTTATGAAAATATTAGTAATACTAATTAGATAAAAAGAAAGTAAGGGATGATTTTGTAATATATTATATTGTTTAGATGTGTGCTTTGACTGATTTGTAGTTAAATATGTTATTAAATATGTGTGTAATTATTTTTTAATATTTGATTTTTATTTTAAAATATAATTAAAATTAAAATTAAAATATAAAAAATGTATCGAAATGCTTTTTATAGTTATATCGATTAAGATCTTTCAAGGGATAAAAAGTAACGTATGTATTAGTCAATGCCCGACATAGTTGATTAATTGAAACAGTTATTGATTTCTCCATTAATTGGCACTGCAGGGTAGATGTGATTGAGAAAATCATGTCAGCTCATTTACAAATTTAGTTTGGTTCAGTTGTTTCGTGCTCTTTATTTATAGGTATAATTATTGGTTTAATCTTCTAAAATATTTGGTTTGATTTATTTTTGTTTTTTATTATTATTATTTTTTAATTTAGTTTTTTAATAATTTAAAAACTTTTAATTTGATCATTTTTATTAAGTTAATATTAATCATGTGTTCGTACTTGACATGTGTTAAATCGTGAATTTTTTTTTATTTTCTAATTTTTAATTTTTAATTTTTTTCTACAAATATATAAATTGTCATGTGTTAGATTATATCATGCTATGTGGCAGGTTACTGTAGTGTCACGTGACAATAGGAGGAGTTATTTTCAATTTAATCTCTCTATTATTTAAGATCTAATTTGTTCATCTCCTTTTGAGAACAAATTAGTAAAAAAACTTAATTAGAAATGTTAAAATATTTTTTTAAAATTTATATATCAATCACTTCACCTAAATATTCAAATTATTTTTAAATTTTTACCCTTGTTATTTTTAACATTTGAAATATTTTACACTTATTTACTAATTTAGTCTCAAATTAGAGATGACAAAATTAGATTGTTCTAAGATTAAAGAGACTAAATTGAACTAAAAATGTAAATAGATGACTAAATTGAAAATAACTACTACCACTGCCACGTGACATGACGGTAATCTGTCATGTGGCATGATTATAACCAAACATGTGGCAGTTTATATATTTAGAAAAAAATTAAAAGTGAAAATTCTATAAATTGACATATGACATGTACGGATATGGTGTTAACGTCAACTTAACAGGGTGGACCAAAATGAACCTTTCTAAATATTTGGAGGACTAAATTGAATCAACAAATAATAAAGAGACCAAAATGAACAAAACCAAAAAATTAAAGGACTAAATAAATAATTATACCCTATTTATCTATCGAACTCACGCACACAGATAACAACTATCTTCCCTTACGTTGACTGATCAACCCCAAAGCTCTAGGACAACAACCACACCTTTCAACTCAAAGGATGTCTATCTACACACAAAAACATCACAAACATGATTAAATCATACCATCATATGATCATTGACCAACCTCTAAAAGAGAATTCTAAAACCCCACTTGCAACCAAGAGAGGGTCACATGCATAGGGGGTTCAAAGCGAGCCTTACCAGTCAGTCCGTCAAGAAAAGGACGAGTCGGATTGAAGTTTTCAACCTACCAGTTCGTTTTGGCCTAGCCAGCCTAACCTATCAAACTGGTAGGCCAACCTACCCTTGGGCCGTTGGCCCATTTTTTATTTATTTATTTTTTTAAAATTAAAAGTAATTAAAAAAATTAAATTTTCTATATTAAATTTTTGTATAAATGTAAATGTGCAATACTATTATAATTTAAACCATTGACACTCACAATTAAGTTCCAATTATTAGTTATAATAGAGTAATTTAACATGTAAATATAATAATTATTTTAATTTATCCAACTAATGATATTAATTGATCAATTAAAAGTTTAGAAAATATTTATATGATTAAATATGCTCTAATATTTATTTATGAGTATATTTTTTAGTATATATATATATATATATATATATATATATATATATATATATATAAACAAATTTTTATAAATAAAAATTTTAAAACAAATATTTAAAAAAAAAAAGTGGCAGGCTAGCTCGCCGACTCGCCATGTGGAGGGACAAGTTTCAGTTTCTAACTCGTTTTTCAAGGGCGGGCCAAGGGCATGGCGAATCAAAACGGGCCGCCCAAATCAGGAAGACCCCTAAGAAAACTAACAGAAAACCACTTACACGGTTTGAAGAAACTGATCAAATAGAAAGAAAGAGTTTACCAAAAAGATCACTCCAATGGTCTCTGATCTTTAATAAGACGAAAAAAGTGTCAGATAACTTAGAGAGAGGGAAAAGAACTTAGAGAAGAGTTTTTGGAGAGATAGGATGTTTTAAAGTAATAAAATCCATTTATAAAATTTCTATTTATACTTAAGTTTTTATTATTAAAATAATAGGATTCCATTATTTTTAAATACTACTCTTTCTAAAATACAAATTTTTAGGTTCCCATGGGCACAATTTAAGGCTTAACCTTGGATAATAAGTAGAGTCCAAAGCAACCTTCTCATACTTAGATTATATTGGTGTCTTAACCCAATAACTTGTTTAACATCTAAAAGAGGATAATTTTGTGATATAGCTAGGATAGATATAATGGATGATGAACATTGGGTAAAGAATAGATGTAGAATAGTAGTAGCAATTGTACTTATACAAATATTATGGGTTGTGAAAAATAGTGTGGATGTTGTTTACAATAGTTACTTACATTGATAAAGGATTATGTTTTGTTTACCTAGTTTTTAAATAGTAACATTTGAAAGAACAAATTACGTTGGCAGTATTGGTGTCTTTGAGTTGGGATGCAGGACCAGATATAGCAATATCCTTTAGGCACCTCATTTAAGGAGTTGGTGAGCTAAAAAGGAACATGACATATATGACTTCAGCGCATGGATATATGGTGGTGGTTGACCTTTCAGCTTAGAAGTGTATTGTGACATTTCTAACTTATATATGCACATCGTAGTGAAGACAGGAAGGAATATGATTGAAAGATACTCTCCATGACAAAGGTTCACACATATGAAAAATATAAGGTTTTATGCATATGCAAAGGTGAATCCTATGTCATAGAAAACTATATTTTATAGAATAAGGATGAAAAATCTTGTAATGTATCAAGAAAGGCCTTTTGAATAATCATGATATTTATAGTTATAAAATACTCTATAAACAGGTTAGAGTACTCCAAATGCTCTATTATAGTTATAAAATATTGTATTGCTAATAAAAAGAATATGAAGTTTAAACGGATGAAGCAAGAAATTATTCAATGTTTAACTTGTACAAACTTGGTTTTGGTTTTAAACTTATGAATGACAATTGTGTGAACACAATAATTACATGCAAATATTTTGAACATTAAGTTAATGAATATTTTAATATAGGCTTAAATACCTTTTGGTCCCCATTTTCGTAATGTTTATTGCGGATGGTCCTCATTTTGACAGAATGTTTAAAATGGTCCTCATTTTTATTAAATGTTTAAAATGGTCCTCATTTTCGCAATTCGTGTTTTATTTGGTCAATTTTTGTAACGTCGTTTAAATCATTAACGGAACATTGTATAGGTGGCACGGTTTGTATTAGGGTGTGTTACGTGTACTGTACAGGTGTGGTAATTAGATATTTAAGGATAAATAAGTGAGTTAGGGTGTTGGTAAGGAATGTTTGGGTAGTTGGTGAGTTTTGGCAATCTTGTTCCTCCATTCCTAATTGGTGTTGCTGGAATCCACCTACGAAGAAATATATCAATCCATCATCTTTCCAGTCAATGGTGAAGTCTTATGGGAAAGAACTCCCTACCCTGACGTCCATCCACAACATAAGAGGATCTTACCAAGAAGACCCAAGAAAAAAAGAAGGTTGGAAGAGTGGGAGTTGAGAAAGGATAACACAAATCAGCAAAGGAGGTCATAGAAAAAATGTAGCATATGTCGTCAGATTGGACATAACAGAAAGAATTGCCCAGATAAGCATGTGGATGAGCAGACTGCAACACCAGTTGAGACTGCACCAGATGCCCAAACTACTGAGAACGCACCAACTGCTGAGAATGCACCAACTGCTGAAACTCAAACAACTCAACCACCAAGGAATGAAGTGGAGAGTCAAGCAACACCGCTACCAACACCAGAAGAACCATCTCACCAGTTTAGGATGAAATTACAGATTAGGAGGAGGCCATGATAGCAACTACAAATGTCTTAGTTATTTTTTGAAATTTCTGATGTAGAATTCATTATTGATGTACTGCATTTTGACTTTCCTTAAACTTCGTTCAATTTCACTTTTGCCAAACATTGATGTAATGCATTTTGATGAGGATGAATTAATGTTATGAATTTAACTTCTTCTAAACTTAGATCAATTTAATTTTTCCCAAGCTTAGATCAATATCACTTAGTTCAATGCTCAAATTAAGATGTCATTTTGAATATGTTGGGACTAATATCAACATATCAACATAATCAAACTAATTCATTTCTTCATTTAACAATAGTACAAAACATATTGGACTTTAAAAGATTACACACAATAACAGTACGAATAATACAATAACAACGCAAGTGAATCCTATTACTAATTGCAGCCTCTTCTCAGTAACTTCAATGACTTCTCCAAATCATTAATCTGCCTCATTTGTGTTATGATGATGACATCCTTTTCATCAACACCACCATTTGAAAAAGTTGCAGCCCACATTATTGGAACTACCACTTCAACGATTACAACTACTGGTAAATGAAGAAGATTGAGACCGTAACAAACCTATATAATGGGATTGCAAGAAGAAGAAGATTGCAGCAACACCAATTGGGAATGGAGGAACAAGATTGCCAAAACTCACCAACTGCCCAAACATTCCTTACCAAAACCCTAGCTCACTTATTTATCCCCAAATATCTAATTACCACACACCCTAATACAAACTGTGCCACCTGTACAATGCTTCGTTAATGATTTAAACGGCGTTACAGAAAAGGACTAAATAAAACACGAATTGCGAAAATGAGGACTATTTTAAACATTCGGTAAAAATGTGGACCATTTTAAACATTCTGTCAAAATGAGGACCATCTGCAACAAACACTACAAAAATGAAGACCAAAAAAGTATTTAAGCCTTTAATATACGTTAAAATCTACTTATTAAGAAGACAATTAGCTTCTGAAATGAAAGGTTGGAAAAATTTTGTGAGGGAAACGTCATGTTAGGTCTGTCTACGTAGCAATCAATTTTGATCAAACATTTTGGAGGGAAAAAGGAGAACAGAGATTTTGGTTTTTGTGTGATTTGATGTAAAATTAAAAGTGAGAGGAACTACCTTCGCGGCTTATAAAGCCTCAGTCATTTGTTTCTTTTGTCGAAAACCTTAGCCATTTATGCAACTTACATGCATGATGAACTTCTTCTAGTGTTGTTTTCTACCGACCCAATAAATAAAAACAGATACGTAATTATAGCCTTTCGGATTGTGTTGCTGGCGGTGATCAACAATGCATTTTCGTCATTAATTCAGAAAGTGACCCAAACTTCCTGCACTCAGTAGTATCACATACGTAAAACTTTAATGCCCAGAAATTCTGGTGCCATTAATTAACGTAATGGAAACACTCTGTTACGCTATAGCCGTATTTTAAATTTTAATTTTCGGTGGAATATTTTCTGTTATTTTTCTTTGTATTTAAAAAAATACTAATTTTAATATATTTTAAACTATCAAAATTAATATATAAAATATATTTTGAAAATATAATATAGAAATAAATAAAAAAAATAAAAAATATTCAGAACTGGGAGCGTTGGCCTTCAATCATCGTGTTACAGAAAAACAGGGACATGATTGTGACACGATGTTGAAGAGTAGTTTTTTTTTTTCTTGAAGCTAATCATGTTACTTACCATATTTAAGGATGAACATGGATTCGGTGGAATATGTCTGTTTATAGTGGCTACCTGTGTGCTTTTAAGAGCACTTTAAGTAGGTTATTCCAATTAGTATCAGTTATTATGAGTTTTTGATTGAAGTGATTTCAATAGCTTTAAATTAAGGACAATCGTGTTCCCTCCGCTATTTTTAAAATAGTATCAAATTTATACTACCAAAGTATTCAACCCAAATTTTCGTTGTAGATGAGAGGAGATGTATGAGAAAAAAAAAATTGTTTAAAACTTGAGCATTATATAAAGCTTAATTAAGCTCATAAAATGGTTTTGAGAGAATAAATTAGTCCCAAAATCTTAGAATAAAGTTAGGTATAAACAATATACTTAAATTAATTTTAGGTGCTCATTTTACATTCAAAGGTGTGATGTATATGATAAAAGGAATTGATTTTAACTGTTTGGAAAATGAGCACACAGTCTCCGTTATTCAAATTTGAAATAAAGATTTTAGGTTAATCTCAATTACAAAATTTATACTTAACGTGAGAATTGCTTCCTAATATAAAAACATACATCAATGGAAATAGATGATGGGTTTACTTTCATATAATTTTTACTTTGCATGCACGTATGATTTAAATTATTAAAATAATTTCAAGATTCTTGTGTCGTAACTCAGATATTAACTATAAAATATAAAATGTGAGTTAAAATTTCAATGAAAAATCAACTTCTCGGTATTATGAAAATCAAACTTCGATTGAATAAAACTCAATTAGTGAATGTGAATCATGATTGTCTCGTGACAGAGGTCAGGTGGGACAAATCACAATCCAAAAGTGGGATTTCTAGTAAGACAATTGCTGAGGGAGAGATTGTTGTAGGTGACATCAATTGTCCTATGACAATGACCATGTGGGTCGGGTCACAATAGAATCATGACGCTTGGGCTGTTACACTCTTAAGTAAAAAGAATTGTATCATGACTAATGACTATAGTTTTTTGTCTAGTGGTAAGCGCTCAATACTGACAAGTGGTATCAGAGTCAGGTTATGGTGACCGGCTCAAATGAGTGGATTATGGTCTTTATATCAAAAGTCTTCATGACAATGATTCTAGGTAAGTGTGTACCATTAAGAAGAACGGCGGTACGAGAAGGGGTACTCGAATGCTTCTGCTAGAGAGAAAATGTATCAATGTGGTGGAAGGGACTCACCGTTGAGGGGGAGATTGTTGGGAATCCATGTGTGAGTCTAAATCCCACATTGGGTAAAAATGGGAAAGTAGAGTATCATATAAAGACGAAGACTCATAAACTCATTACCTTAAGATTTTGGGTTGCGAGTGATGTCAATGCTTTATGTGGTTGGGCTAAGGTTTCATTGGTGTTATATCTTCCCAGTAAATCTCCTTCCTTAAAATACCTAACAAGTCGTATCAGAATCAAAGTCACGAGTTTGATTAGCAATTGTTGAGAAAATAAGTGATTTGACTTTTTAAAACTTTAAATAATTTTTATGCGTTGCAATACAATTTTGCTTTGATTTTATTTTTTATTTTTGGTAAGGTGAATTTAAGTTTAAAGAAGAATAATAAGAACATATAGTGTAGCCACCCTCTCTCTAAAAGAAGAAGAATAATAACTATAACTTTGAGTTTGATCGTGGGATTTTAAGTGGTTCATTGGAGGTTTTATATTCAAATATGAGTACTATATATAACTGTACACAAAAATACACTGAACTTTATTCTATGTATCCTCAGATAAATCTTAATCTAAAAGATCGTTTAACTATGGATACCTATTTGTGTTCTTGGCAAGGGCGAAAGTATATTAACTTGTATTTTAAATAAGTTTTGTGACTAATTATGACGAGATTCAATGTTTATTCTAAAGTAAATTTTAAATACTAAAAAAATGGTAAAACTTGGTTTCAGTGAAATTAAATTTTAATTATTTAAACATGATGTTAATTTTTAAGTAAAAATAAATAGTACTATTATTAAAATGAGATTCTATTAAAGATTATAAGTTAAATTAATTACATATATAATATTAACAAATCTTTTTTTGGTTAAAAAAGAGAGTAAAAAGACACTAGAATATTAAAATTGGAAAACACTGTTTGATGCATTAAATTTAGCCAGTTTTTATTTCGTTGACCAAGTGTCCCATGAACACTGCACAATAAGTGTGCTCCTCATTTGTCAATGCAATTACTTCAAATCTTTTTGGGCATCATACAATAACTCAACAAATAGCTACTGTAGCAGCCGGTTTGACTTCAGTGTTACATCTTAAAAGATGTTTTTCTAATTTTTACTTCAATGCAACACAGTTGTATTAATGTTTTTTATCTTGTTGTTAATAGACATATATAATAAATAATCTAAATCATAGAAATAAATAAAAAACAAATTTTAATCAAAATTAGACACCAAATGAAAAATTACTTTTGCAATTTTGTACTTTATAAATTGATGTTTTAAATGTATCCATTTGGTTTAGCTAAAATCTATCACAATTTCAAGAAAAGGCCGAGAGATTCTCATAAACTGTATAACTAACTATTTTCAAATTTGTAACACAAACACATATTGAAGGAAAGATGTTATTGTCTCTCTATTTAAATACTCATAAAATTATTTAATTTCATAATAATTATGAAAATTAAATTTATTAAATATTGATTATTTCAAAAATATAGTGATGAGTTTTCTAAATTATTTCAGCCATTTTTATTTAGATAACCATCATGTTTAAATATAAAATAATAGTATTAAATATAAGATTAAAATACTTTTTTGGTCTCAATTTTCGTCAAGTTTTTGCAAATAAGTTCTAATTTTGGTTTTGTGTTCAAATAGGTCCTAATTTTCGTCAATTTTGTTCAATTAGGTCCTTTTTTGCTAACACCGTTTAAATCATTAAGAACTATGAACAGTGACTGCCACGTGTCACTTCGTGGTTTTTTTGATTTTTTTTTTTGACTTTTTTTTGATTTTCTTAAAATTTTTTTTAAATGTACAACGTGTTAACCCAGTAGCGTGCCACGTGTCACTTCGTGGTTTTTTTTGAATTTTTTTTGAATTTTTTTTTGAATTTTTTTATTTTTTTTAAATGTCCACATATCAACTCAGTAGCGTGTCACGTGTCAAAGTCAATGTTCTATATTCAATTTGGTCCCTATATTTGTTATTTTTGTTCAATTTAGTCTCAATTTTTGTTAACATTAACTAATTTAGTCCCTATCGAAGATGTGATCAAATTTAATTTTTATATCAAAGTTATAATTATGTGAATTTTAATATATTGTATAAAAATATTTAATAAAAAATATGAATTTTAATATAAAAATTAAATTTAGTTTCAATTTGGAAAGAGACCAAATTGCTTAATGTTAACAAAAAATGGGACTAAATTGAACAAAAATAACAAATATAGGGACCAAATTGAATATAGAACATTGACTTTGACACGTGACACGCTACTGGATTGACACGTGGACATTTGAATTTTTAAAGAAAAAATAAAAAAATTTAAAAAAATCACGAAGTGACACGTGGCACACTACTGTGTTGACACGTGTACATTTAAAAAAAAATTAAAAAAATTTTAAAAAAAATTCAAAAAAAAATTCAAAAAAAAATTCAAAAAAAAATTCAAAAATACCATGAAATGACACGTGGCAATCACTGTTCATGGCGTTAATGATTTAAACGATGTTAGCAAAAAAAGACCAAATTGAACAAAATTAACGAAAATTGGGACCTATTTGAACACAAAACCAAAATTAGGACTTATTTAATAAAACTTGACAAAAATTGGGACCAAAAAGGTATTTTAACCTAAATATAATTAAAATAGTTGAAATGTTCTTGTTGTTAAATCTATTAAAACATGACCAAATTATTTTATACCACAATAGACTATATTTTAAAAACAGAACGACTTGCTTACCATCATACTCGACAAAGAAAAATGATTTCTGTTAATAGTTCCACAATATGTTAATCGGTTTAATATGAATTTTGATGGTACAACTCAAGGTTGTCTTGGTTTGTGTATAGGAAATCATAACACATTTCTATAACAATTTCCTCCTTTATGTTCATGTCAGATAACAGTTCTCATATGTCGATCTTGAGTACCAGAAAGTTGCATTTTTTTGCATCATTCTCACTTGCTCACTAAAAATATCAGGCAACCACTTGTCATTCCGCAATGGATGATATTTTCTTGAAATGAGAGTTACCTGATCCCATAACGTCCATGAAGTCGTCAAGTTTTGTAGTGAGATTCTCAAACTATGAGTCCATAACATCTACCATAGGGGCTTTGAGTTTTGAACCTCATGATCCTAACGTCCCACTGGATGGGACAAATGGCACAAATTGTGTCAGACCAGGATTGTACTCATCCCTATGAGGTGGGGAAGGTGGAGTCAGATCAATATAAGGTCCTTCAAACATAGGGGACTCTGGGACGTACTCCATTCGATCGTTTAGGCCATGTTCGCTTTAGAGGATTTTCTATTTCAACGTAAATGAAAGGATGGATCAGTAGGGAAGAATGATGTTCGTTTTAGATGATATATGGGCAAGTGTTTGCAGTGATTTGGGGGATAGATGATTTTTTTATCTCGCTTGTGCAGGTCGGATTTGAAGGATTCCTACAACAAATGACCTTTTTATCCATTGTCACGTATAGCACCTACGTTGTTAAGCTTCAGCGGCGACTGTGTGAGAAATTTTAGTGCAGTGGATCGATCTATGGTGGCCTGTAACCGATCCCATTCATTTTTCATGCATCTTGAAGCTTAGAACGGATCCCTTGAACCTTGGAACCGATCCCAAACGTCCAGATCCGATCCCTCAAGCTTTGGAACGAATTTCCTCTTTGTTGGACTTCACTGCCTTTTCTAGCAATTGGGAAAGTGGAATTGATCCCTTCTTTGTGGATCTGATCCATACTCCTGCCTCCATGCTTGGTAAAATTTATTTCAATGAAAATAATTAATTTATTTTATTAAATTTTGTAAATTATTTATTTAAAGTGTAGTATTAAATAAAAAAATAAAAAATTGATTAAAACTTATACAAATACTAATTTATATTATTTATCACATAAAGGGCAAAATGGTAATTTCTCTTTTAAATATATTAAAACATTTTTGTTATCTATCACATCAATCAAATCAGTCACAAACTCTCATAAATTTTACATTTAAATTTACTCATAATCACTTCTAAATTCCTTAAAAAAACAACAACATACATTTCACTCTCAAATTCACTCAAACCCATCCTCTCCCTCTCCCTCAAACCCATCTACCCAAGTGAACAAAGCCTTAGATTAACCTCCAAACATTGTTGTTGGCACAAATGTCATGCTTGGTGTGTTGTTCGCACTCCACCACATGTAGCTCGATCAACCGCCCATAAGTTCTCCATCAAATTGTATTGGTGAATAATAGTAGCCCTCTATTTACACGCATTAGGCTTTACTCGAAATATAAGTCAACGGATGGAATCAGAATAAAAGTATTTACAACACCCAATGATTAATCACTCTTATTTACCTTTATGAGGTTGACCCAAACTTTATCATTGACCTCGAATCGCAGGGATATTGCATTCCATGCAAACTGACTAAGTGAACTGAACAAATCATGAACCTTGTTCCACTTCTCTTTCAAAACATTTTTCCTAATTTTGACATTGTTTTTCATTACTCCAACATACCCCAATTGATGAAGATTGTTTACTATATTACTATATGTCTGGGTTATCCAAATGCCATCAACCATGTTTTTAATACGATTTTCTTTTATCCTCGCATTAAGAAGTCGTTCGTCCATCTCTTCTGTAAACTCTCGGAGCCTGGCAGAAGAGCCCGTGCCAACTCCCTTTCTAGAGTTCATGTCAAACCTAATGAAAAGTAAACTTAAGACATTATAGTAAATCATTTAATACACAAAAGCAAACATTTTCATTAACGATGAAATAGTTACATAGCACAATTAATAACATCAATCTAAGAGTTTTCATAATCTCAACACATCTCATCTACTATATGATCTCTAATATTACAACCAAGCCTATAATCATCTTCATGTACTTGAGTAACTGTGGTGCCGTCCTATTCTTCCATCAATTCTCGATCAACCTCGTCAATTAACTTGTCATCATTGTTCACACCGCATAGGAAGTTGTGAAGGATGTAACATCCTAAAACTATGTTTGTCATGGTATCTAAACAATAATGAGGTTCACTTCCACTTGCTATTATTGGGAATATTTTTTCAAACACCAAATGTTCTTTCAATGACATTTCTCAATGATGAATGATGGTGGTTAAACAGTTCGCGGGGATTTTATGGCCTTCTTCATGTGAACTCTTTAAGATGACATCTGATACCTTTATATGGATTCATTACTACTCTTTTCAACATAAATCCAACATCTCTAAGATAGTATTTTTCCTATAATATTGTCGACATAGGACTTATCAATGCCTCACCACCTACAAATAAAATAATAAAATAATGCACCAATCTTCGGGAATAAATAAGGGATCATCTCGTACAAGAGCATTTTTCAAAATTCTTGAATCAAATGTTGTCCCTTCCCAACCAGCTAAAACATATGTAAATTTAATATTGAAATCACAAGCAGTAAACACATTTTGAGTTGGCTAGTCCTTTCTCCCTCCAAACCTAGGAGCATCATTTCTTGTGACCCTTACTCGTACACAAGTTTCATCAGTCGCCCCTAAACAATCCTATATAATATACATGACAATTGTGAATAAAGGAGCTAAACATTTGTGTGGTTTGCAAAAATAAGAATACACATAGTGACTATATTATCTTAAAGTATGGGAAAAATTGAGTATTGTTTACCAAATATGGATGAATTACCGTCCTCGAGGGTTGAATTAAAAAATAAATCAGACTACAAACTTAAAATTGCATCCAACACATTGTGAAAATGTTTGCTAATAGTGCACCAAGAGCGATGGAAGAAAAATGCCACACTTCGATTCTTCACATTATGACCAATTATGTGTAAAAATTTAGCAACTTATTCCTCCAACATTGATCGTATTGCATCCTTCACTAACCCATTGCCCTTAGCCACTAACATAAGTTAAATGCCTTGGGTCCCATTCGAATAATGTCATGACATCGATTAATATGCCCAAGATAAGATATCAATTGTTCCCTACGACGGTCTCTATCTGACACAAATTCCCTAACACTATTTCTTGAATTGGAATATATATTCAGCGCATGTGCAACAATGCATAACATTGTCACTACGACTAGTGTTATGTCTAACTATAATTGGTGGTGTAAGTATGTGACTATATTAAAGTCCACACCCACAACATCATCAACTAGATATTCGACATCCAAATATGACATATCTAATTCTTCTTCCAACTAAATGACCTTAAAAAATATAACCAATATTACATAAAGGTGAAGGTATTCAATTATACTTTTAACAACGTTTTATATCACTAAAAAACTTATTTACATTTGCAAAAAACTTAGTCAAGCTTTGTAAAGAATACAATCCAAAATTATATTAATAGTTTTATTTTTCACATTCATACAACTCAATCAATCGTGTAAATAATACATACTTTGTCATTCAAAAACAACAAAATTTAGTTAAAGTTCAATTCACATTAAAACACTTACCTCTTGAAGAGTTGTAGACAACGATGTTGTAAAGAAGGGAACCACGAAACAAGCACAAAGTACAAAACACCTCTAATTTCAAGCAACAAACAAGTATCACACACCTCATTCAGGCTATAATAGTCAAGTCAGTAGGGTGGGAAAAATAATAACACAAAACCTATGGGACACCAACTACACATAGTTACCTCACCAACATAGATCAAGCACCAACAAACCAGAGGCAGATAATATGATCTCTAACACCACTCTTTCACCAAGATGCATCACCTTCACAAACAACTACAAATTAAACCAACACTAATTAAGCAAGAGGCTACCTCCACGAACCACCACAAAAGTTCCACGACCTGCATGAGTTCAGATGGACGTCAGCTCCAACACCTCCATAAACCATGAAATCAGATCCACCATGTGGACAAGTAATCATGACATCAACACCACCACCTCACGAACTCAACTAAATGAGCTCCATGAGTACACTTAGAATGTCACATGCACAAATGACCTCATCCAATAGCTCCTATCCTACTACGATGTACTCCACGAGCCCTTAACGCCGAGAATGGCATCAACAAAGACCTCCTCACGATGATAAGATGTCCTGCAGCACAAACAACATGGTGAGGAGCGGTTGCAAGCAAAATATTCCCAATTCCATCATGATGGAATCATATCCAAGTTCTTCTTGTGGCATAGAACCGAATCACTGTAAATTGGAATCAAATATAGTTTCTTCTTATCATATTTGAATTGGATACAATGGAGACTAGAATCGAATCCAACTTCTTCTTCTCGCAGCGGAATTGGATATAGTGGATTGGAACCAGATACAAGTTGTTGTTCTTCTCGTAGTGGAACTAGATACACTAGATTGAAACCAGATACAAGTTGTTCTTCTTCTCGTAGTGGAACTGGATACATTAGATTGGAACTAGATACAAGTTATTGTTCGTGAATAGAACCAAATCCATTAATAGGTTCCAACTTCTTCTTTGTTCTTCTTGGTGGCACGATGGTAGGGAACCAGATCCAGCTTCTTCGTTCTTCTTGCACCTCCATCTTGACCATGAAAGCTCACCAACCTCCATCTTCACCATGGAACCTAACCATACATGATAACCTACACGTTGTTAGCCGTGAACCATACACCATACATACGAAGCAATAACTCACCTCCTGAAAGGCACTCAACTAGCCAACGCACATTACTGTCTACACAACCACAACAAAAAATGAACCTCTCCCAACTTGTACACTCCACCAACCACCTATACCAACTGGTTTCATATTCAATGCAATATTTATGGCTCATTGAACATGCTCATTGTAACATCCCGTCAGGATATTACGGATTTATAGATAAATAAAAGAAAGAAATAAATAACAGCTCATTTAATAATACCTCATTTTCCCAAAACGCGGGAAAATTTAAAATTTATTAAATGAGCAAATAAAGTTCATAATCCATCTGTTCCAAAATTAAAGAAACAATGTTATAAAATTACCCATCAGGGTTTACAATTGTTTCCAAAAGAAAATAAAGAAACATAAAATTCCCCAAGTCGAACCCCTCTCCGCGACTAAGCTCCACTTGAGCCACCTGCATCAACAACATCTGCTCCCGTGTACCGCGTACACGATCATCGCCAAACACACGCAGATAGGGTGAGCTTAACAGATATATCATATATATATTACAGATAAGTATATGTTCACATACACACGTATTACCATACATAACTTGAATTTTCCACATTATTCTATAGTTTAATTCCTAGCATCTGACCCCCAATCAGATCATTTGTGTTCTACATCATCTAAGGATTACTTCAAGGTGACTTGCTGTCATACCTATCGGCCACAACCGATAGAGCACGTGCGGGAATACATGCTACGGATCATACCCCGTAACGCCAGTTAGAGTTCCCATATACGAACATAGTCCATATCGTCCCAAGACTACCAAACTTGTCAGCCAACAACTGAGGAGGGCAATCTATCTGAACTCATCCGTACTGGCCACAACCAGCACACTCACACCGGTAACACTCGCCAACCCGAGCAACAACTCCAAGGTTCCTCGTGTTCATCCGCCATCCCGAGCCACAACTCAAGAGATGTCATTCTGAGCCACAACTCAAGGAATACCACATGCTTAACCCCTATCCTGAGCCACAACTCAGGGGATACGTTCCGAGCCACAACTCAAGGAACATCAGCAACCCACCTTTAAGGCACCACTAGATGCCTTGTAGATCACAAATACACAATCACAAAGCTGCAGCAGTACAAATCGCCTGGCGGGGGACACGTGCCACCAGGCGCTGCCAGCTCCTAGACCGCCTGGCGGGTGTCGCGTACCGCCAGGCGCCTCAGCGCCTATGATTCAGTATTATCGTCATAACCGCCTGGCGGGAAGGCCCCTACCGCCAGGCGCCTCAGAATACATACCCCCTGTTATCACGCTTTTGCTTGGCAAAACGTAGCTTGTCGCCAGGCGACGTATCAGTATCAACACACTGTTGGTTTTCCTCAAATTCTACAGTTCCTTATTTACTTATTGATCAGCTAGCAAATTACGGGTAGACTTACCTCTCTTTAGTGAATACAATTTGATGATCCTAGCAACTTCCTACTTAACATAACTCTAATCACATTATGGCACCCCACACTCGGTTCCCATCTTCTTTTCACAAGAGTATGTATCTTCTCATCTATTCTGTTCGCTCATTCATACACACTTAAAGTCGGAGGTTTTACTATTAATCTCACTGCCATTGTTCACATCAAAATTCTTATAGTTCGTCTCCATCATTCTTTCCTTTTCAACATTACCTCTACGTCACTCCGCTCTTATCTATCACCCTTCACTTCCATAATATTGATACCACATTTTCACAACTATACGTCCAATATAATATTCCCAACTACTAAACTTCTACTTCATATACGGTAGATAAACATCTCGAATTCCCTCTTCACTAAATCCGAAAACCCCATTTTTTGGTATAGTGCCTGGCGGCTGTCTCGGTACCGCCAGGCGGCATATAGCAGTTCTAGAAAACTCCCAACGTTGCTGCACCTAGAAACTCTCCATCGTCTTTATTTTAACAAGTTCATCAATTCTCGCACCTCAAACAGTTCTTAGTACAATATCACACGTAACATGCAACCCAATTCACAATGTCAATAATTCCAATCTTTCATCCCAAACTCATAAACCCTAACTCCTATCCATGCAAATTCATATAACTTCCCCTTTCAATCACGCATAATTTGAACAAGACCTTACCTCATTTCACTCACAACAACTGGGATAGTACTTTCATTTGATTAGAATCACCCTAGCGACCCCAAAATACCAAAAACGAATGTAATTGACTCACGTCGCCTGGCAGTCATTCACCCCCCGCCAGGCAGTGCATCAAAAAGAAACTCAGAACATTGATTTAGCCTTGCATCGCCTGGCGGCCGGGACCTTGCCGCCAGGCGGTTCTTACCCAGAGACCACAAATTGGCTTAACAGAGATGAGTCGCCTGATGGGTCTTCATCTCCCGCCAGACGGTTTCTGGAAAATTCCAAAAACCCAGAAAAAAATGACGTGAACAAAAATACACTCATGCACAGCATAATTATATATCAGATAAATATACTAATTACACAACTTAACACGAAACTCCCCTAACCTGGATCCTTTAGCTTAGACTTGAACAATTTGGGAAGTTCTCCTTTGATCACCCTCCTTCCTTGATTCCTCACTATTCAGCACTTCAACTACCACTCAAACCTCACAACTCTCATATTTTTCGTGCTCTCTCTATCTGGTATATTTTCCCAGCTTGCCAAAACCTTAGTTATTAACCTGATTTTGTCTTTTAAAAGGAACCTAAAGCTAAGAGATAAATTCCAAAATGAAAGTGGCATTGATTATGGATGTAATGTCCCATTACTCACGGCTGCCTTTCCAGCCTCCCTTGGCTACCCACTCACTTAGAGTTTTCTTCCATCTTTCCATATTCAAGCTAAAGCCAAAATACCAAAAATTATAAAGTGTAATGTAAGTTCTCCAAGGCTTGAACCCATAACCCAAGCAATTGCCAAGTCATTATCAACCATTTAACCAAGTCATATTTCATGCTAATAATCATAATTCAATTATCATATTATACCATAACATGATTACATAGATTTAAAATAATAAAACAATAACACAAAAGTTAGCATACATAAGACTCGAACCCGAGTTCTCACACAAATCAAGTACTCTCCACCACTTGAGCTATTACTTTTCCACGTCACACCAACCATAATTTAATGTCATAATTATTTCCCCTCCCGCATTTATTAATTAATTAATTAAATTCTACGGGTCTTACACTCATGGTCAAACAAATTCAAACAAAGTCGTGCGGAAACTCTCATGTCATGCATCTTTGCTGGTGTGTGTGTGTGTATTGTTCAAGAATCTCAAGCAGTGGTTAGTTGAAGCATATGAAAATAAATGAGAAACAGACATGCACGTGAAGAAAAATGGAAATATGTTGAGGGTATAAGGATCTTTTACCATCAATCACCCTCAAATAAGCACATTAGAGAAAAGATGAAAAAATCAGACAATCCCGCTATTCCTCTCCTCTCGCTCTTAAATATCACAAAGTGAATGTGTGTTTCTTCTTCAAATCATGCATCACTATTCTCTTTTCACAATAAATCAATGCGAGTGAGTACAACACAAGAAGTAAGTGAACACAACACATGCATAGTTTAACTAAAATAAACAAAAGAAAAAAAACAATTGACTTGTTATTTGCTTGGTGTGAACACTAGGTCTTGGGAAAGTAGAAATTAAGTTTCCCTTCCACCACCCAATTGTGATTGGTTTTATTATACTGAATTTTTCTTCAAAAAGCGCGTTCCTATTGACCAACTCTGAAACAACAAGTACACCATTAATCTCTTTGAATCGGATTGGAATTGATAATTTGGTCAAATTATACTCAAAATTATGTTTCGATATTCTTTCATTAGGAGTTTAACATTTGCCATTGTTTAAATTAGTTTTCTTTTTACAATTTCAATCAAGTAAAAATCATTATGACCATTAACACATTGCTTAATAAATTTCAGTAACGTTATTCACGAAATGAAATTAAATATATATATATATATATATATATATATATATATATATATATATATATATATATATATAAAAAAGATCTACTAATTTAATCTCAATAAAATCATCTGCGTACATGTCCACATAAAACATCTTCAGTTTGGATAATTAAATAAAATAAATACAAAGTAAAACACAGCTCCTTTGTTGAGCAAAATACAATTGTTAAGTGAAATACAATTTGTTGGGCAACAAATTATGCAAATATGAAATTCTACATAATTTTCTAGAATTTATTGCAAAACCAAAATAAACCATTTCACAATTATTAACAAGTTAAAAATGCATAAACGGACATGCATATTACAAACATAGCATAAATCAATTTGACAATTCTAGCTATTCAAAAGAACAACAAATTTAAAAGAAAAGTATTTCAGCTATTATGATTAGATGAATTTAGGGAGAAGTTTGATGTAGTAGAAAGAATGAGAAAGTTTTGAAATGGACCTTATGACTAAAGGTGGATATGGATTGAAGTTTTCAATATTCAATTTAGATTCAATCTAGATTCAATAAAATGGATTTGATCTATAATCCAAATTTAGTTAGATAAACTTATTTGAATTTTTTTTTTCGATCCAATTTAAATTGGATTAAAACTAGATTGAATCCACTTTGTTGGTAAGATTAAATTTAATCAAATCAATTTAATATACCTAACTATTAGGTCTATTAGATTTGAGTTGAATTGACCCGGCTTGGCCTTTGGGCTTAGGCCAGTTCAACCTAACTCTTTAGTTTAGATTGATTATGCTCAACCTTAGATCCTAGTTGACTCAACTTAATCTTCTACCAAGGTTGACTCGACTGACATTTGCACGTGGTCAACTTGATCAACCTTTGCCTAGGGCCCGCTCAACCAAATTTCAAAAGGGACCAAATGGATCGAATTTTTTGCAAGATTCAGCTCAATTGAATTTCAGTTGGATCCCGGATTAACTGAATTTCAGTCAGAACCAACTCGATCGATTTATCATATCACATGCAAAGAATCCTGTTAAAAGGAAAATTAAAACCCTAATGAAACCCTAAAATTGAAACTTTCATCTATGTTAAAATTTCCAACCCAGTTATTTAATCGTGAATAAATGGATTCTTATCCAATCATTAATTAATTTAGTTTAGATTTTCATATATACTATTTATATATGTGCTTAGATTTTTCTCTCTATAAGGCCCACTTTCATTCTGCCCCCTTTTCTTAGGGCTACCTTGACTATTGGGCCTTAGGGTTGGCCCAGAAAGGGAAACCAGACCCCTAAGTCTGCCCTAACGTCTCACTTCTTCCACTTTACAGAAAACGGCATCCCTCTCCCTTCGACTAGTCGCATCCTTCCGCTAGGGTTTAGACCTTAGTTACCTCCAAGCTCGTTCAACCCCTTCTTACTCCACGTAAGTTATCACTCAACTCACACTTCTTCTCCATGAGCATATGTCCGTTTATACAGTAGGGTTTCACCGTGAGCTTAGTTCCTACCTCTGTTTCACTGTCTTGTTCAGCTCGCAAGTCCCCGACTTGAGCTGCCGTGCTCCGTTAGTTAGAGTCGAGGCACCTTCTAGCTACTTCCAGGTAAGGGAAGCTAGAACCCTATTGTTTGGTACAATGATGGTTGTTTTGATGATGTTCTGTGATTTTCATGCTTATATGTGATTGTGAGTGTATGGTGTGAGTTGTATTGCTGTTTGGGTGTGAAACTATGTTGATGGCAATGAAGAATAGTGGCGGAGTCTGATGAACTCGCCCAGGCGAGCCTGCCTCGTCTAGGCGAGATTTACAGGGACTCGCCTAAGTCTTTCTTCACGAAGGGTCGCCCAGGCGACCCACTGTACTTTTTTGGGTGAGCAAACGTCTCGCTTAGGCGAGGAGGGTCTCGCCTAAGCGATCACGCGCGTAGGGTTCTCATGCTGGAGGTCGAGCTCTCGCCTAGGCGAAGGGAGCTCGCCTGAGCGAGGGTCCTCCTTGCCTGGGCGAGACCTTTATGCTTGAGCGAGATGCTGGGCGAGAAAGGGGTTAGTCTTGATGTTTTCTTGATTTCAAAAGTGGACAACATGCTTGTATGAGTATTACCTTTAAGTTTATGAACTGAATGGCTTGTATGAATGAGGTGGTGTATGAGTTGTGATTTGTGAGTTTTAACATGATGTGAACATGATAATTGTATGAGATGATTCATGAAATTGAAATGATGAGTTTGGTATGAGTTCGACATGAGACATGAAAGGGTTGGTATCTATGTGGCATGGTAATGGCATGAGACAGAGCTCCATATTCTAGGATCGAGAATAATGAGTTGGCATGGTTTGGTTGGGAATACGAAAGAGGTGGATTACGAGAAATTTTATGTATATGTATATAAATTGTGTGTATGCATGCCGAATCTGTTTGATTGATTAAGAAAGTTTGGTTCGTGTCAGTGCGTAAGTCCTTGGGGATCTCTAGGTGAGATTCCCAGGGTCGTGCTTCAGTGGTCGGGACGTAATCCCATGGCCCCTGTTATTGGGTGTCTATGGTGGTGCCCCATCTGTATAACTAGGTAAGGATTCAAGGTAAGGTTGCATCCTGACACTCTAAGGAGTCAGTTAGTCTCACCTAGAGCGGACTAACTCCTGTGGTGAGAGTAGCAGGAGGCCCGAAATTCATTAAGGGCTAACCTTGTGGTGAGGGAAAATTGATTCATTATAACACTTGTAACACATACCTCGGGGGTGAGCAGAGGTATTCACCATAAGTGCAAGCATCCGCTGAATCCGACCAGGTTATATGTATCCGGATAAGTCGAGTCGAGTCGTAGTGTATTGCTTGGGGAGTCATGACATGCTTGTGTGATGTATGTATTGTGGATTGTGAATATGTATCTGATTTAATTGATGAAATGATTTTGGTTCTAGCTTACCCTTTGCTTGTTTGATTGTTTTGTGTGTGGTTCTTCTCTTTTGCAATGATCATCAAATTATTGATGTGAGCAGAAGCGAGAGGTTCTCGCGGTCAACAGGGGAACGGTGACTCCACTGCATAGTCCATCTGAGCTGGAGCTGATGTTGTACTTTTGTGGGCTTTTCTTAGGGCCACGGCCCATGTATTTTCGTTGACTTGTGACCTCTTTATGTTTCCTTTAACTTTATGACTGGTTTTCTGTGGCACCTTGGTGCGCCCTACGTTGTAAGGAGTGAGTTTAAACTCCAGGACTACGCTACGATATTATTCTAATGTGACACTTTGTTAATTACGCTATTAATTAAATGCGGTGTTACACTCTCTAGTTTCTTCTTTGAATAATATACAATAAACTATAATTGAAAATTAATTATTATAAGAATCATTAAAATGAAAATAAATATTTAAAGTTATAAAAGAGAGTTATAAAATAAATAATTTTTATGAATTTGTTAATGATAGTTTCTTTTGTATAATAAAATTAAAAAAAAATAAAGTTGGTAGGGTTTAAAAGAGTAAAAACATTACAAAAATTATATAAAGAAACGGTCATAGAGATAAAAATTGTAAGAAAATATATAAAAAAAAAATTCCTTATTTTATATTCTGTGATATACTTATACACACACGTATATAACTTTTTGTTTTTTGAAGTTAGAAGGCATTTTTAATGAATGTTGTTGGAAGTAGAGAGAGGAAAACATATATTCTCTTTAATTAAACATTATATTAAACCAAAAAATAGAAATAATTAAAATCTAGCTGTTTACTCTGCTTAATTTCGACACTCATGCAATAACGGAGTACAGCTTGGCACGAGAGGCTTATATAAGAGCAGCTCCCCCAGTCCTCGAATGCACCATCACCCACAACCCATTCAAAATCATGTCAACTTCCACAACCATCTTCATCACCCTAATCCTCGCGGTGCTGACGCTGTTCACGACCACCAACACAGCAGAAGGTGCTCGCACTTTCCTCGTCTTCGGAGACTCACTAGTTGACAGTGGCAACAACAATTACCTCCCAACCACCGCACGCGCCGACTCTCCTCCCTACGGCATCGACTACCCCACCCACCGCCCCACCGGTCGCTTCTCCAACGGCTTCAACCTCCCCGACCTAATCAGTACTATTCACTTTCCATAACACATTCCGCCATCTTCATGTATATTTGTTATTCTATGGAGTTACTAATTCCAACATTGTTACACACAGGCCAGCATATAGGATCCGAACCAACGTTACCATACTTGAGCCCTCAATTAACCGGACAGAGGCTCTTGATTGGGGCTAATTTCGCTTCCGCAGGGATAGGAATCCTTAACGACACCGGTTTTCAATTCGTAATTCCACTTCTCTTTTTCTCGGTCTTGGTCTATACATTCATGTAGTAGTCAATTGATCAATGCAGTTAAATTAACCCTAACCTAACCACGGCATTCGCAGTTCATTGGAGTCTTCACGTTAAATTCGAAATTAAGTATTAATTGTTAGTGCTTAGAAGCATAATTGAGAATTAATTGAGGTGCGTGAGACGGTGCAGGTGGGGATATTGAGAATGTTTCAGCAGTTTGCGCTATTCCAGCAGTACCAGGGGCGGTTGAGTGCGGAGGTGGGGGCGGCGCAGGCGCAGCGCGTGGTGAATGGAGCGCTGGTGCTGATGACGCTTGGCGGCAACGACTTCGTTAACAACTATTTTCTGACTCCTGTGTCAGCCAGGTCTCGCCAATTCACTGTCCCTCAGTACTGCCGATACCTAATCTCTGAGTATCGAAAAATTCTTATGGTATACGCACTCTCCACTGTCTTCTTTTCCTTTCACTTTCTACCTGTCTTGTCTCCTATATTTCAGTTACTGTATTAATTGAACTGCACCAATTCATGTGATGGGGATAATAACTGCTTGAGGTTTGGGGGGAAAGAAAGAAATACATAGAGTAAATTTTTAAACATAGATGATAATCATATAGTATTTCTACTAATGAATAAAAATTAGGACATTAAACTTATGTTATGTTTATAAGACATTTTATGTGTGATTTTTTTATATTATAAATCATAATCTCCAGAAATTATTAAAATTTGTTTGGTTAATCATAAATATTATATATCTTTTGAAAAAAAAAAGTAACTTAGTATTTTACCTATAAGTTTTAATTATTTACAAAGCTAAATACTAAAACTAATGCGAGTGAAATTTTATTAATTCAGATAAGTTAGGCTCTCACTTTCCATTAAAAATAATTTTGTTGGAAATATAGTAAAAATTATTATTTTCCGTATAATATTTAAAGAAACTAAAAGGGGATCAGAGATGACTGTGAAGCAGCGTGGAGAAGAAAGCGATCGTTTATAGAGATTTTCTTTCGCATAGTTCTCTTTAAGTAGAGCTTCTTTCTCAGCTACAAAAACTAAATACATGTATAAAAAAATTGGTACCCACGAATATTAGTGAACAAAATTCCTAACTAATAAAAAATGAATATTTTATATAAATATTATAAATGGATATTCACATATAATAGATAAGGTATTTTATACCTACATGTTAATAGAACAAATATGGATATCATATTATCTGTATATGTGGATACCAATATCTGCTATAATCTAATTTAAATTTAAAAAACGTAATTAAATATTAATATATTAATTTTGAATGAATTATTTTTTATCAATTGGTTTAAACAAATTTATATTGTTTTGTAAACTGTCATTCAACTCTATTTAAATAGGTTATTTGAACTTTGTTTAAATTTTATGAATGTGATGTGTTATATTTTATTTGAATTTATAGTTAAAATATGTTGTTAAATATTTTTAAAAAATTGTAAATACTCGTATGTATCCGTAGATATTAAAAGAATATACGAGTACACACATAATAAATACCTGCACAAATATAAAAATGAGTATAAGATAAATATTTATCGAGCGGTAAGGTGTGAAGAAAGTGAAGAAATTACTATTTGTACCATACTTGTCTTATTAACCTCCACAGTTTTAGGTTGAGTTTTTATAGAATTATGCTTTTGTAATAGTTTTATATATTTATTTTTTTGGTAAAATTTATACTTTTAATTATTGAATGAGTTAGTTGAAATATTTGTAAATCGCAAGTCAAATCCTCATGACATAAAACATACTAGTAATGTAAAGTTGTTGAACTTACGAATCCGGTCTAGATACCTTTTTTTTTTCTAGACATTTTAAGAAAGAAGACAGTTAAAAAGAAATAAAATATATAATTTTTAATTTAAATCAATTTGTTCTCTTCTATTTTACGTAAAACTACCGTGGAAAAAAAATAAGGATTAACCTTGTACCATCGTCACCATCACAATAATCGTTTAATGTGATTTTCATCTTCAAACTCTCATTCTTCTAAACTCTACATATATAGTGTATGGTATAATGGAGCAGATTTGATAACTCAAATTATAAAACACATGTGAAATTTATAAGAAAAATTTATTACAAAAATAATTGTTATAATAAATTGTTGCAAAATTTGTGAGATTTCAGTATCATAATTCATACAACAATTCTAAAAATTGATTAATTAAATAGATCATATTTATGTAAATAATTGAATTAATTTGAATATCTCAAATTGATAAATTGTCAACATTATCCCACTTAATTCATTTATCCGATTATCAATCAATTTAGAAAAGAATGATGCTTCTAACATTCTCCCATACAAACCACTAATTTTTGTCAAACATCCCAGTAATATTCATATATATATATATATATATATATATATATATATATATATATATATATATATATTTTATATTTTTTTTATTTTTTTATTAATATATAAAAGTGTCAGTGTTGAAATTTTGTTAGGTATGTATTGTAACTCGGAAACCAACAATATTTCAACACATACGTAGTTGTAAGTGACTAAAAACATAATAAATAGAGTAGTTAGAAAATAATAAATAAAGTCATATAGCTGAGAGTTGCCGGGCTGCTTCATAAGAAAATGTGTGTTATTAGTTTTATTTAAACTTTTTTCTTATTTAATCATTTGTTTTTCCTGGGCACAACCTATTGATTAAGACTCGTCCAATTTTTGCAACGAAAGGGGTGATTTAATTTTATGGGTACATTTATTTATGATAATGCAGAGGTTGTATGAGTTGGGAGGTAGAAGGGTGCTTGTGACTGGAACTGGTCCATTGGGTTGTGTTCCTGCTCAGCTTGCTACCAGAAGTAGGAACGGAGAGTGTGTAGCTGAGTTACAACAAGCTGTTCAAATTTTCAACCCACTGTTGGTTCAAATGACCAGAGATCTCAACTCTCAACTTGGCTCTGACGTTTTCGTTGCTGTCAATGCCTTCCAAATGAACATGAACTTCATCACCAACCCTCAAAGATTTGGTCTCTCAACATCTACTCCTTATTTTCACTTTTATTTTTTTATCACTAAATACTCCTATTACTTTTCTAACTCTTCCACCCACTTTAAATCACTTCTACCACTTCAAATTAAAAACAATAAAGTTATTAAAGTTATACATAATTTCTTTAAGTGCACTTTTATTCGTTTGGAGTTTAAATTCAATAATAAACGATAGATTTTATTAAAGGCCCATTTATTACTCATATAAAACTATTTTTTATTTTTTTTAATTTAGGCTCTTTAAACTGGGAAATTAAAATTGGTTTATATTTTAACTTGGTCTTAAATTTTCAAAATAAATATAATATTTTTAATCCAACTATCTTATATTCTTTGAATATGTTAAAGAAATATTTTATATTGACATTTAAATTAAACATATTAAAATGTGAAACAAAAAACATATTTTAATTTGATATCCAAGTTTAAAAACCTAAAATATATTTAATCCTTTTAATTTAAAAAAATGAAAAAATACTTATAAAATTGTATTTACTATTTTTTTCCCTTTAAAATTGCCTCCAATGTAATAAATTTTAGACAGTCAAAGTTTTCATTAAGATATTTTTACCAAGAAAACTTATACACAGTTCTATAGGAACGTAGTGGGAGGAGATGTTTTTTAATTAAATTTAGAGTTTTATGCAATATGTAACATATTTAATAATAAAATACATACAATTTTTTAGATAATAATAACACTTACCATATTGATGTTAAATTATACAATTTTTGAAATATAACTTTTTTTAGTATTTATATTCAATACGTTTGTATTTTGAATTAGATATAATCCATGTATCCTGATTTTTAATTGTTGGTGTGAGAGCAGGTTTTGTTACATCAAAGATAGCGTGTTGCGGTCAAGGTCGTTTCAATGGGATAGGATTGTGCACTGTAGCGTCAAACTTGTGTCCAAATCGTGACACGTATGCATTTTGGGATCCTTATCACCCATCTGAACGTGCTCTAGGTTTCATTGTGAGAGATATCTTCAGCGGAACTTCTGACATTATGACTCCAATGAACCTTACAACCATCATGGCCATCGACTCCAACCTCTATTAATTAATTTACTTATTTCATCCACTGTCACCAAGTGAGGCAAAAGCTTCATTATCATTATAATTCTATTGAATGTGCCTGTAGTGTGCTATTTGTGTTTTCTATTTTGGTGTATTTGCAATGCAACATCACTTCTAGAGTTAGTGGAATGAATGAGGTTTTCAATGTAAGTTATTTTTAAAATCTACGACTAAATTTTCAAGAATTTATGCTTTCATGAATAGCAAGTTTTATAAAATTGGTTCAGTCAAGTTCATAGTTATCCATCACACATTATTTATGTTACTACTTTTTTCAGTAACTTTTTTCTAATTTTACGTTTTGTTTTATTCCCACTTCACTTGTTATACATAATGTGTTACGAATTATTAAGATATCATTATATACATAGTTAGTTATAATATTATCAGTAAATTTAGCCCATAATTTTCTAATGATTCTTCATTATTAATATTATCTTTCATGTATATTCTACATAAAAAAATAATTTTATATCTAATTTCAACTATTTTAACACAGTAGTCTTTAAGAAGAGATGATATATATTAAAAAATTAGAGAAATATTTATATAAAAAAAAATCACAATGATTGAGACTTATATTTGTTCATCTTTATTGAAAAATACAACTTTTAATTTTGGTTCATCAAGGAATAAGCTAGTAATATCAAGAATTCCATTGTCATCCAATAAAAAGTCATTTGTAGCAATATTCAAAGGTTTAATTTTCTCTTCTTTGTATTTTTGAAGAATTTCTTGAGAGAAAATTAAGATTACTATAGACACCAGTGTAGTAAAGGCTTTCTGCCCCGGTTATTTTCCATATTTTGCCTCGGGTCTGGAATCGAGGCATATTGGAGCGAGGCCAAAAGGTACCTTTTGGCCTCGGTTATCACCCGAAGCCATAGACCCAGTTTTATGCCTCGGTTGTTTTGAAACCGGTGCCATATACACAGCTTTCTGCCTCAGGTCAGTTAGAACCGAGGCCATAGGTGATAAATATTTTTTTTTAATTCAAATTTTCGCAAGCTTTTGAACACATGGCCACCAATTTTCACCATGCATACTCATGAACTTCTGGAATGCGAGGTGGAGATCTGCAATACATATTTTAACAGCTCACTTGTGAATAAAAGTATAGGCATTGGGCCATAAGAACAGAACTGCGAGCAACAGTATCAAAATGTGGCATACCAGAGTAAGAAAGTGATACTCAAGCAACTCAAACAGGACCCAAGCAGCAGTGGCTTCGCAAAGCACGCCAGCAGAACGAGATACAAAAGCCCTGAAATTTAAGAAGTAGAACGAATTACTGAAACTAAGAGTGAATGTTTGAACTCATTTGAGATAGAAACAAACCTTGGTGGCTCGAACCAGTGTCAAAACAAACATTGAGAACAAACACCAAACACTTGACAAGCTGAGAAAATTTTTTATAGACAAATAACTATCTAACACAAAAAAAAAGAAAAAGAAACAGGAGAAGGAAGGGGCCGGCGGCGAGTCGGAGATTCAACGAAGGCGATTCGGTCGCGTGTCAGAGCAGAAGATGATTGTTTCGTGTGGTGGGCGACGAGGGGATGTTGTGGTGACGCCAACTAGGCCTCCAGTGTTGGTCGGCGCCGACGCCAGTTACTGCGGAGGTTGTGCAACGACAGCATGGAGGTTGGTCTAGTTTAAATGCATTACGGGGGCATGTGGTACCAGAGCCACCTGAACCACTAGATCCACCAGAGCCACTTGAACCTCCGGAACCACCTGAGCCACCGGAACCTCCTTAGCCATCGGAAGCACCTGAAGGAGTTGGTTTGACAGGCTTATGCTTTGGCCTAGGGTGTGGGACGGGGCATGTCCCACCTGCTACCTATCTCCCACTCCCTTCACGCTCGTGCACGTGCGCGTTCGGGTGCTGTTGTTGCTGGTGGTGCGGCGGTGGAGACTCGTCGACGGTGGCCGGAGGGTGTGGTGGCAGTGGGTGCAGCGAAGAGAGAGAGAGAGAGAGCATGAGAGAGAGAGCGTGCGAGAGAGAGAGAGCGCGCGAGAGAGATAGAGTGGAATTGCATAGGCGCTGGCACGAGGACGAAGAAGGGTTCGTGAATTTCGAACCCTAAATAAACCCTATGGCTTCGCTTGTTAGAGGAACCGAATCCATTGACCCTTTTTGGGCACTGGGTCTCCTTGGACCGAGGCCTATACCCGTGACTTCCAGCCACTTTTTGGCTTCAGGTCTTACTGGACCGAGGCCTATACCCCTCTTTGGCGCCGATTTTGAGCGAACCGGGGCCTATACCCCTCTTTGACTTCGGGTATTTGGAGAACCAAGGCCTAAAACTTGGCTCTAATTGCAAAAATGCCACCGCGCCATTATATGCTTTGGTTTCTGGCCAACCGAGGCATATAAGGCGAGGTAAAATGGGAATTCTATACTAGTGAGACAAATACTTAATCCTTTTCATTTTAGGTGTCATCTTATTTTTTTTCAAGAAATGTATAAAAGAGTAGTGCTCCAATTTCTTTCACAACAAGAAGAAAAAAATGGTTGTCCAAGTAACTTAAGAACTATATTTTGAACTGTTGGTGCATGAGATCCATTACTATGATTTTGCATCCATTTTACCTATATCCCTTAAAGATTCAACATTTGCAAAATCTTTCATTCCACCTAAAAGGTTTGCAAATTCTATATTTACTTGTATCTTTACATCCCCATCATCAAAGTACCTCTTAAAACAGTTCTTCCTTTCATAAGCAAGTTCCACATCTTACGTGGGACACATGTTGTGAATCTTCAGTTAACCATTAAGGACTCTCATATCTACAATATGAAAAATACAAAAAGATATATTACACTATTTTATAAATTACATTAAAATATGATCATAAAATAATTTAACTATATAATTACCTTAGATTTAAAGAATGAGCAAGACAATGAAGATATGTGCTACTCTTAGTCCAACAATCAATTAATATTGAGTTTACTGCGTCAAAAAATGATGAATGTTCAATTTATGTCTTGCTTGTAAAACAATTAAGAGGATCATTAAGAATTTAGGATTCTCACACGATAAAACATAATAGAGCACTAACCTTGATCCATGAGAGATCCTGTGAATATGCGTTCTTCAATTTGTAATTTTGTGTGCTCTTCAACCACCATTTCTCAATCTATCTCTTTGCCTTTCTTTTCTCTTCTCACACGTTCTTGATGGGTTACTGTGGAAAGAACCTTATGGCTAGAGACAGAACCCAAATCCCTTTTATAAACCAACGTCTATCAAGTTGGTTTTTATTTTATTTTATTATCACTTCCCATAATAATAACCAATATGTCTTTAAATTTTATTAAATCACAATTGAGTCCATCATAATATTTCAAATGAGTCACTAATAGAATTAATTCGTCAATTAATTCTAACATTCTCCCACTTGACTTATATGATGTCATAACATTATGTGATTTAATACATAAACATAATGCACATTAAAAGACCTTGCATAAATTGGTTCCATCATTATTAATAATTAAAGATATAAAGATAATAAGAGTCATGGTGGTCACACATCATTCGGTCGACATGATCCCTTCCATGTACTACTATATCATCCATTTCTCCTTAATATTACCTTAAAACGAGAAGTCCAATATGGGTTTAAACATAATGTCATTTTACAAAGCAATAACATAACATAATTTGTTTTCTTTATCATAATTTGCATGCATAAACACAAAGAAGAAAACACAGATTTTAGAAATTTATACATTAGGGAGCTTAGAGTGTCACATAAACATTAATAACATTAACAATCAAAATTTAACATTCACTAGTATACATAATGCCCATATTCTTTACATGGCCACCATACAATTTGGGCGGTAACCCTTTTCTTAAAGGGTCATCAATCATAAGATCTGTGCTAATATGTTCTATTGACACTCTACGTTTCTAAACTTCTTCGTTAACGACAAAGTATTTCAACTCCATATGCTCAGCACCTTTGGAATACTTGTCGTGTTTAGAAAAGAAGACTGTTGTGGAATTATCACAATAAATTTTCAGCGGCTTGGAAATATTGTCGACTACTCCAAGTCCTGAAATAAAGTTTCACAACCAATTAGCCTGAAATGTGGCCTCAAAGCATGCCACAAATTCAGCTTCCATGGTGGATGCAACAATGATAGTCTGCTTCACACTTTTCCATGAAATCGCTCCTCCGGCCAAAAGATACACATAACCAAATGTAGACTTTCTTGTATCCACACAGCCGACAAAGTCTGAATCTGTATAACCTATCACCTCAAGGTGATCATATTTTCTATAAGTAAGCATGTGATTCTTTGTTCCTTGTAGGTATCTTAAAACTTTCTTTGTAGCTTTCTAATGCTCCAGTCTTGGATTACTTTGGTATCTACCAAACATACCAACTACAAAGCTAATATCTGGCCTCGTACATGTTTGAGCATACATCAAACTCCCAACAACAGATGCATAAGGGATATTTTCCATCTGTTTCCGTTCCAAATCATTCTTTGGACATTGCATGAGACTAAACTTGTCTCTTTTCTGTATTGGAACGGAAGATGCTGAACATTTATCCATTCTGAATCTCTCTAAAAATTTATTAATATATATGTTCTGAGACAAACCTAACAGTCCTTGTGATCTATCATGAAGTATTTATATTCCTATCACATAGTATGCCTCACCCATATCTTTCATTTCAAAGTTATTAGAGAGAAACCTCTTAGTCTCACTTAATAGACCAAGATCATTAGTCGCAAGCAAGATATCATCAACATACAGAATCAAAAATATAAACTTACTCCCACTGACCTTCAGATATATACACCGATCAACGGTGTTTTCCTTAAATCCAAAGGACACAATAGTATCATTGAACTTAAGATACCATTGCCGAGAAGCTTGTTTAAGTCCA
>Ga0214544_1003286_pt1 | contig 33612 bp, 43 predicted proteins | sample CNSS3metaG_FD_160074 | JGI IMG/M metagenome (GOLD analysis project Ga0214544, IMG submission 160074) | Root nodule microbial communities from cowpea collected in UCLA plant growth center, Los Angeles, California, USA - CNSS3 | ecosystem: Host-associated > Plants > Roots > Nodule | place: USA...
CTTTGTGAAAGGAACCTTCACATCTAGATAGCTTGCTATCTTAATGTCCAGTGGGGATTTCACTTAGCTTTCTTAATCAACTCACACCATATTCAATATTCTTAAAAAGGAACAAGATAATCCTTCAAGCCAACCCACACCTGTATTTCCCATCCGCGCAACTGAGAGCGCATTTCTCTTCAGTATCGTGAACCTAACGTATCCCGTGTAGCAACCAAACCTAGGGTTTCTTTCACAAGCCTTTTTCCTTCATGCAAGCTTGTTTCCTTCACGCATCTCACACCTTAGCGTAGAGTTTGCATGTAAATGCCTCCATTAGGGTTTCACGTTTCTTCCATCTTTACCGTTAGGATTTGTGCTAGACGACATCCAATTTTCTTCTCCTCCGTTTTCTTTTCGGTTGCCCCTCATTCTATAAAATGGCAAGACATCTCATTGTAAAAAGCTAGCGTTGATGAATGATATATTCGGTTGAGATCACTCCCTTATTCATCAACTCACCCTAAACCCTCGTTTAGGTTCTACCGCTTAGGGTTTCTGAAACTAGTGAGATACGAGAGCAATCCGAGTGTTAATCGCTAATCTTAAGCCTTCCGTTGTGTTTCCCTTGCCTTCCGCGAGGATCAATCGGTAGAACACCAATTGGAAGAGGTTTTTCGACGAGTACCGCGATGGAGGAGCCTCATCAAGTTGTACTCTGAGCCACTCGTTCTTGGATCGCACTGAGATAAGTCTTCTTCATCTTATTTCATTTTCTTCTTCATATGTTTGAATCCATTTTGTTCATGATTGCTTGTGTTTTTGAGTTTGCCTCTCTGTTTGAATCTGTGTCGTGGTGTTTTTCTTGTCGAAATTGGTTCGAAACACTTTGATTTACATTCTTCAATCAATATTGATGATGATATTATGTCTAGCTCTCTGATTCTGCCATTCAATGTATGTCACAGTTAGGTTTTACTTTCAATTTGAATACCTAGTTTTCATTTTTATAATCTTTGTTTGTGTAATTCGTTTTATATGTCATTGATTCCATAAATTTGTCCCTAATTTTTGTGTGTTATTTGTCTATTGTAGTCGTGTTGTTTTTTGATTCAATGTTGCATCTCTTTCAGTCATATTTCTTCCGCGTATGTAGGTTCATGTGTTTTGTGGAGTTCCTTAATTGCTATTAGATCATTTGCGATTATTCTGCAGTGTATGAGGAATTTATGTACACTAGCCTACCTCTCCTTGTGGCTTGTTAACATTGTGGAGTGAACATTGGATTCACTGTGAAACGTTGAGTTTGGCCATATCTATTTCAGTGCACCGTAGTTTCAATTCTGTTTAATTCGCTATGTGTCCTATCCAGTTTGTTGATATATTAATGGCATCCAGTTTTAGTGCAGCTGTTTCATTTTGTTTGAATCATAGAGTCAGTTTTGTTTGAGTAAAATTTGATGCATAATTCTGCTAGTGCCTACACTAGCCGTGACTTTCTTTGTTGATTCTTTGTTGATTCTTGATTGCAATCTGGTTCACATTGGTGCTTTGGTTTTTTTCTTGCCATTCTTGTGATATTGCAAGCTGTTTCATATTGACTATATTCTGGTTGATTCAATTCTACTGCATACAATTGAGTTCTATTTGCATATTCATTTTTATGCGTTGCTTGCTTTCAGTTGTATTGGTTGATATTAGCATATGCGTTATCATGTCATGTTGCTTTGAATCCTTTGATCCAGTGGTGTTACTTGTTCTGCATTGTCCGAGACTTGTTGTCTAATGTGCTTTTCATCATTTTTTTAGTTGAATCAATTTTGAAATTTGTCATATGTAATTGACCATTTGAATGGAATTGGAAAACTACGATTGAAGTGAACTATGCTTTAAAAGAAAATATGTGTGTGATCTGTGTGAGTAGAAAAGAAAATCTGTGGAAAAGAATATATGATGTGAAAATTTGCACTGATATATAGTGTTTGAATCATTTGAGTGAAAAGAAAGAGTGAATAAAAAAAATAGTTCACACCTTAGTATTTGACCATTCCTTTCCAATACAATGTGCATATGCTCTTGATTCAACTTTTTTTTGAGTCTTTGTTTGAGTTTGGTTTTATTCATCTTATTCTAGACCTATTCTTTAGGTTCTCTTTTGTGTGTCATCCTTTATTGCTTTGCCTTTTGCTTGCTTGTCTTGCTTGCTTATTCCATTGAGTTTGTCATTCAATCTTTCACTTGATCTTGTCCAATTCTTCCATTTAAGCTTTTCTTGATTTATTTTCTGCTTTGCTATTCTTATGTGGAAGAACTTGAGTGCTCTTGGTTCATTTGGCTTGAAACTCACTAATTTGGCAACTTTGTAGGTGATTACCTTTCTCTTGAAGGTAGAGCTGAGGGAGGAACTGTGAGGAAAGACATTTGAGTGGCTTTCTAAGAGTACTTGTGCAGTGAGCTAGGACTTAAAGGAGTGCAAACACGTGAGAGCATCCATTTTGGGGGTTGGACCGAGAGCAATTAGAGAGCAAACTGGTCCAATTCTAGCTGCAGATTTTTTTTCCCATTTCTGTTTGTTTTTGTATCACGGACTTTGTGTAATTTTTTTTCTTATTTCAGTTTTTGTGTCATTTGGCTTAGGTGGAAAAATGCTTTAGAGCAATCCCATCCTTAGCAAAGTTGTAATAGTTAAGCGTGTAGTGTGAGGTTCAAGGGGTTCCAAAGGCCACTTGATTCTTCGCTTATGAAATTTGTTTGACTAGTTTATGTTTGATGTCTTTATTTTTTATGTTTTAATGTCCAGGTTATGCATGATTGGATCTTTGTTTTAGGTGTTCGTGGTATCTAAGTGTATTATCAACAAATACTTAGTTGACCTTTCTTTGGTCATAGGTTTTTCACACATTTTGGAAGTTATTTTTTCACAATTAAAATATGTTTTGCTGGAAATTTTTGTGAAAGTTGTTTAGAAATCTCTGGCTAGGAAAGGCTTGGTTTCTAAGCTTGTTCGAGAGACTCACATCCCTTTTCTGGGAGTATTTCTAGACTATTTTCACTCCATTTTCTCTTTAGGAATTCTTAAAATCTCTTTTGTGAAAAATTGTTTGGTAAAAGTGTTTTCAAAAACTATTTGCAAAAATGAGTTTTTCATCTTTTAGTCGTGTGTGTCAACACCCAATTTCGTCCGGCTGAATAGATTTATTTTCAAAAAATAAAAATAAAAGTAAAAAATAAGGTGAAACAAAATTTTCTTTAAATATTTTCAAACTTTAATTTTAGAAAAAAAAAAGAAAAAAAAGAAAAAAGGAGGAAGAGCCCAATTTGTTATTAATTTTCATGAGCCCAATAACTCAAATATTTTCTACCTTTGTTCCTGATAGAGAAATTAATTATATAATAATTAGAAGCAATATATCTTCAAATGGTAAGAATCAATATTATTAATTGGGATTATTTTTGTGCTCAGATTTGTTATTGATGATGATTGATTTTGTGCTCTGATTTGTTGCGATTTAATACTCATAATTTGCTACTATCATGACCAATTTCTTCCTTATATTGTTCGTTACAATTAAGGCTGAGATTGCATTGACATTGCAAGTTGTGAATATAAATACGCACTCTGTCATGACCAGAAAAAAAAAGGATTCTCTACACTTCTCTAATTCTTTCCCATCACCACTCCCACATACACACCTCTTTTCTATCTCTCTTAAAAAAACATATTGAAGGAGGTAGAAAAAAGAAGAAAAAAATTCTCTACACTCTCTCTTTCTCTCATTACCACCCACATAGACACCTCTCATCTTTATCCCTATTGGAAAAACAAACACAAAAATATTAGAAAAGGAAGAAAAAAAACAAGAAAAGAGAAAAGGTGAGTAGATATTGAAACTTTTTAAGGTACGTCACTCCCAATTCTTTCATCTTTTGATTTAGTTTTATTTCAATTTTCATTCTTTTGTTTTAATCATAAAAAATACTTTTCCCCTTTCTTTATTGTCTACCCGGCCGCTCGCGTTGCATGACATCCAATTTAGACTTCTTTTTTTTTACAAATATATACAAATGATCAAAAAACAAAAAATAGTTTTTTTTATTTACTCTTTTATATCTATTTGGTTGCACACGTCGCAATGACATCCACAACTACTCTAAAATAACTTTCAAAAAAATATTAAAAATTTATAAATGATTAAAAAAATAAAAAATAAAAGATTAGAAAAAAAAATTATTTGAAGTGTTTATCCAGCCGCTAGCGTCGCGTGACGCCAATTTTAAAATAATACTAAAATTTAAATAAAAAGATTTTGAAACTTATAAAACAAATTAAATCATTTTCCAAATAGATTTTTCAAAAAGAACTACGTAACCCTGATTCTCCATTCATATGGAGATACATAGGAGCGAGGATTAATCCTCGTCGGGCCCAAAAAATCAAAAAAATAGTTTTGTTGTTTTTTATACATTATTTTATTAATATTTTTGGAGAAAATTAAATATTTTGAAAAAACCACATAACTTTTGCACATTTAATTAAAGGTACCGTCTTAGGACGAACGTTGTGGGGTGCTAACACCTTCCCCACACGTAACCGACTCCTGGACCCAAAATCTGGTTTTTCGCAGACCTTGTTTTTTTTTATGGTTTTCCATAGTTTCCTATAATAACTATGGTGGCGACTCCAAACTCTGTTTCTTACAATTTTATTTTTTTTGGTTCATCGTCCCGTCGTGATTTTGGTTGCGACAGATGGTGACTCCACTGGGGATGCTAGAGAGTCAGACCATTTATTTGGATGTGCAAAATTGATGTGGTTTTTCTTCATATTTTTTCTTTCTCATTTTTTTTGGGTATGTGTTTTTTTATTTTTTTTATATTTAGAATAATTGTATGTGTATATTCTTCTTTATTTTTGTATTTGGAATAAGTGCCAGGTGTGGGTTTGGGTATATATTGTGTTCTCCCTTCACACATACATTTTGTTCATTACATGAGTGGGGCCCTATACCCGGGTCTGAGTTGCTTAGAATTAGAGGGGATTGTGTAGCAGTGTCATAGTGGATGTACTTCCCAAGTGGTCAGTGTGAGAACCCTAGCTAGAGTTGTTTGCTTCATTGGTACTCTCACTTCTTATTGTTTACCAACTGTCGTGGGAAATGCCATGAAGTGGGCCATAGCTCTAGTGACCTTTATATTTAGGTATTAGGGAACTATCCTTGTGAGCACATATACTTTCCCTTAGAACTTTAAGCATCAAACCCATGTTAAATAGAGACACTAAAGGGAGACTATTTGTGTCCTTTACCCTCACCTTTCCTTGTATATAACAATAAATGCATCACAATCACACCATTATTAGCCATAAACATAAATTTCATTAGCATATCATGTGAATAAGTGCCCTGTGAGGTACAACAAACATGCATTGCATTCCATTTTGTGGTCATTCATGATACATTATCCAAAGATTCAAACACATAGCATGCATCAATATAAATTTAAAAAAAATAAAAAAAATTTTACACTACAATAAGTTCAAATTGTTTCCCACTTCTCTTATCACCAAATTCTTGGAATCTTTCTTATGAAAAATGATGAAAAATAATAAAACATTCTTTGGTCAAATCAGTGGATTGAATAAAGAAATAAAATTTTGTTTGTTATCATGTCTTTTGAAGCATCATATATAGTCTTGCATACATGAAATTGCTCAAATCTATCTTCCTTTTCCATCTCACTTCCACCATAAACCTTGTTTTCTTTTCCATGGAGAATTATCATAAAGGGGACACATATCTTAAAAAGGATTACCATAAATTCTCTGAACACATAGAAAAACAAAAGGAAGAAAAGTTCGCTAGACTAATAACTTTGAAGGGCAGTCTAGGAAAATATAAGAAAAAAAAAGTGAAAAAAGAGAACCAAACAAGGGGAATCTGTAAGATAAAATCAATTATTTTCCTGTGAATTATTATTTTTTTTTTTTAGAAAAAACAATCATGTTTTGAAATGATGTGTGGCCATGTTTCTTTATCAAAAAAAAAAACTAAAGTAATTATCCTTTGCTACCCAATTTGAGCCTTCCAACAAAATTCTTTCAAATTACCCTAAACAAGGATTACCCTCCCAATGAGGGTTGACATAATGTTTGCATTTGTTTCATCCGACTTGTAGTTCACCAATACAAAAATATCAACAAAAAAAGGAAAGAAAGAAATGACATGGTTATATAGAAAAAAAACATTATTCAAAGATCCTTGTTTAAAACAATCCTCACATCACTTTGTGCCTTTACTATCATTTACTTCCATACCCCTAGCCTTAGCCACAATACAAGCCTAATAAAGTCCACACATATCAAAGATTGGTTGTTATCTTTCGAAGGTTTTAATTTAGAGGAAAATTTTGATTTACTAACAGGTTTGTTCTAAAAAAAGGATTAAAAAAGTGTGTTCAGAGACTTGCTTTTAAATATTGGGGCAGATTATGTATGGTTGACATGTTTTCCAAACTCCAAAATTAGCATGGGCAATCAGGAAATTAAGCTAAACTTCGGTTGTCCCCTTTCAATTCATTCTTCATGAAATTCCATTTTTTCTCATACAGTATCCTCCGCTCTAAGCCTAAACCTTGACCAACCTTAACATAGTCCATCTTTATCAATCCCAAACCCAAGATGGGGCAGTCACTTTGTTTATGATTCATATATTCCCATCATTCATTTTGAATTGGGGCATTTATTTACATTGAAGATTGTAATCACATTAGGGGCAACTTGTGAAGACTGCGTCATTTTTTTTAATCTCCTCATTTGGGAAAAGTCAAACATACTTTTGCACCCTAAGACCATCCTAGTCTCTCATACTAAGGCAAATTTTTGAAGTCCCCATCATTTCCTTCATACCATCAATAACTAGGGAAAGCCCAAACACATTTTGTGCCCCGAGACCAATTCAAGTTGGGGCAACTCCCTAGTTAATCTTCATCACCTCATCCAAACCTTTTCAAACCCTTGGCAATTTCATGCATGTCATTCAAATAGTGTTTCAAAAGAAATGATTAAAAAAATGATTTGTTAGTAGCTGATTAGATCAAAGAAGTGATTTGGAAAAGTAAAAAAAAGAATCAAAGTAGAATGACTCCATAAATTAGAAATAACAATGAAATGGGAATCAATTCGAATATTGTTTTCAAAAAAAAAATGCAAAAGAAAAATTCATACATCATACCAAGTTATGCATACATGAGTAATTCATCTTTTTGAATAAAGCAAACTTCACCCATCCATTCATGCATCCATGCATGCATCATCATCTAGGTTTAAAAAGAAAATCATAGCATGTCATACATCATCAATGATTCATAATGTGTGCATATGGATAACTCTTCCAACATTTCTTAGATTTATGAAAAATGAAAAAAAGAAAAAGAAAAGCAAATTCCACTCATGCATTCACGCATCCATGCAAGCATATCATATAGTTTCAAAAAGAAAATCATAACATGTCTTAATCATCATGCATCATGTACATGCATCATCAAATCATCCATCATACTCCACAAAATCATTGAAAATCATTTCAAAAAAAAAGAAAAAGTCAGCAATGATATTTTTTGTTTAAGTCTCAAAAACGTTAGGCATTCACTTGGTGTTTGTCGACAATTCAAAAGCAAAATTCAGGTTCTTCTTTTTTGCATCAAGACCCTCTGCGAGGCAATGGTCATTGATTTCTTATATCTCATTGAGGCCCTCTGCGAGGCAATGGTCATCGATCTCTTTACATCAAGACCCTCTGCAAAGCAATAGTCATTGATTTCTTATGTCACAACGAGGCCCTCTGCGAGGCAATGGTCATCGATCTCTTTACATCAAGACCCTTTGCGAGGCAATGGTCATTGATTTCTTATGTTACACCGAGGCCCTCTGCGAGACAATGGTCATCGATCTCTTTACATCAAGACCCTCTACGAGGCAATGATCATTGATTTTTTTGTTAGATCGTGACCCTCTACGCGGTAATGGTCACTAAATCTTTTGGATATAGACCATCTCCTCGGGATTGGTCTAATCTTTTCTCAAAAAGTCAAAAAAAAAGAAAAATTTCAGATCGGAACCCTCTACATGGTAATGGTCGCCGAATCCTTTGGATCTAGACCCTCTCCTCGGGATTAGTCTAATTTGGTTTTTTCAATAAATAAATAAAAAAACAACAAAAAGAATTAGTGTGTCAAATCGAGACCCTCTACTTGGTATGGTCGAGTTTGTCTTCAAATTTATCTTCTTCTGAAACCCGAACGAAATTAGTGTTTTCATCTTTACTTATCTTTTATTACGATAAAATGAAAAAGTCAAATCTTCATATTATCTATAAAATCTAAGTAAAGAGGAGCAACTGTCAACACCTAATTTCGTCCGGGTGAATATATTTATTTTCAAAAAATAAAAATAAAAGTAAAAAATAAGGTGAAACAAAATTTTCTTTAAATATTTTAAAACTTTAATTTTAGAAAAAAAAAGAAAAAAAAGAAAAAAGGAGGAAGAGCCCAATTTGTTATTAATTTTCATGAGCCCAATAACCCAAATATTTTCTACCTTTGTTCCTGATAGAGAAATTAATTATATAATAATTAGAAGCAATATATCTTCAAATGGTAAGAATCAATATTATTAATTGGGATTAATTTTTTGCTCTGATTTGTTATTGATGATGATTGATTTTGTGCTTTGATTTGTTGCGATTTAATACTCATAATTTGCTACTATCATGACCAATTTCTTTCTTATATTGTTCGTTACAATTAAGGCTGAGATTGCATTGACATTACAAGTTGTGAATATAAATACGCACTCTGTCATGACCAGAAAACAAAAAAAAAAAAGATTCTCTACACTTCTCTAATTCTTTCCCATCACCACTCCCACATATACACCTCTTTTTTATCTCTCTTAAAAAAAACATATTGAAGGAGGTAGAAAAAAGAAGAAAAAAATTCTCTACACTCTCTCTTTCTCTCATTACCACCCACATAGACACCTCTCATCTTTATCTCTATTGGAAAAACAAACACAAAAATATTAGAAAAGAAAGAAAAAAAACAAGAAAAGAGAAAAGGTGAGTAGATATTGAAACTTTTTAAGGTACGTCACTCTCAATTCTTTCATCTTTTGATTTAGTTTTATTTCAATTTTCATTCTTTTGTTTTAATCATAAAAAATATTTTTCCCCTTTCTTTATTGTCTGTCTGGCCGCTCGCGTCGCATGACATCCAATTTAGACTTCTTTTTTTTTTACAAATACATGCAAATGATCTAAAAACAAAAAATAGCTTTTTTTATTTACTCTTTTATATCTATTTGGTTGCTCACGTCGCAATGACATCCACAACTACTCTAAAATAACTTTTAGAAAAATATTAAAAATTATAAATGATTAAAAAAATAAAAAATAAAAGATTAGAAAAAAAAATTTATTTGAAGTGTCTATCTGGCCGCTCGAGTCGCGTGACGCCAACTTTAAAATAATACTAAAATTTAAATAAAAAGATTTTCAAAATTATAAAACAAATTAAATTATTTTCAAATCATTTTCCAAATAGATTTTTCAAAAAGAACTACGTAACCCTGATTCTCCATTCATATGGAGATACATAGGAACGAGGATTAATCCTCGTCGGGCCCGAAAAATCAAAACAATAGTTTTGTTGTTTTTTGTACATTATTTTATTAATATTTTTGGAGAAAATTAAATATTTTGAAAAAACCACATAACTTTTGCACATTTACTTAAAGGTACCGTCTTAGGACGGACGTTGTGGGGTGCTAATACCTTCCCCACACGTAACCGACTCCCGGACCCAAAATCTGGTTTTTCGCAGACCTTGTTTTTTTTTATGGTTTTCCATAGTTTCCTATAATAACTATGGTGGCGACTCCAAACTCTGTTTTTTACAATTTTATTTTTTTTTGTTCGTCGTCCCGTCGCGATTTCGGTTGCGACAGTGTTCATTTAGATAGGCATAGTAGAGTACATTTAGGTAGGCATAGTAGTAATGAGTTGCATACCATTCATAGTGACATTCCATTCTTTGGGGAAGATATAGGACCAATATCATTTCGAGATTGGATGTGGGATACTGGGAAATTGGTGCAACCATTGTTTAGTAAATATAGTCAGTTAGACATTCTTAGGCCTATTATTTCTAAGTTTGTAGGACGTGCATCTACGTGGTGGCAAGAGAGGCAGTGTAGAGTGAACAAGGGGAGAGAATCATGCATTAATACATTTTATGAATTGAAAGCATACATGTGGTAACATTTCATTCCCCTTCATTTAGGATAACTAAAGAGCAACAAGCTAGGATAGAAAACTTCATTGATATAAGTGATGCATTCATCCAAAATCTTGCTAAGTTTCCTAAACTAGAAAAAGATTTTAAGCACAATTTGGACTTGCTCTTGAGTGAACAAAGAGAGAGAACAAAACATAAGAAAGAGCAAGCACAACTTAAAAAGGTTTGAGAGTATGAAAAGAAGAAAGAAAAAGAACAGCTTGAGAAGCTTTGTGCTAAAAGAGAACAAGTGGAAAAAGAGATAAAATAGAGGAAGAAAAGAGAGGAAAAAGAAAAGGTTAAAGAGGAGAAATTTAGAAAAGCCAAAGAAAAGATCGAGAGAAAAGAATTTGAAGTAAGAGAGAAAATAAAACAAGAGAGTGAGCTTGAAAGACAATCCAAAGTGGTAGAGTTAGAGCCCATTTCAAAAGAAAAAAGGGAACTCATTGTTAGGGATTTGGTGTACCATCATTTACCAATTCCTTCCATGAAGTCCCAATTTTCAAAGGGAGTTTTTCCATCTTTAAACACTTCTCACTTTTTCATTAAATCTTTTGTTTTGTTTCCTTCTCAAACATTTTGTTCTCCATCTCATTCCCTTATTTCATACTCCTTAATATCTTGGGCCAAAACGCACTTTGACTCTAAAACTCTTTTCACAAATCACCTTAGTCAAAGTGTAAGACATTATTTTTATGAAGTGGGCTTAATACTACATTATTCAATCTTTAAAAGCCCATTTTCACACATTGCCCAATTAATTTTACTGCATGGTCATTATGATTTTAGATCAATTTTATTTGATGACCATTGTAGATATGTGTTTGATCCTGGTGGGTTCTTAAATTTGATTGTTGTGAGCTTTACCACCCTCTTGATCTAAGGACAGATCCTCTTCAAGAGGGAGGGGATGATATGATCCCATTAAGGCTTAGAGCTTAGGCCATTGGCTAGGCCCATTCCTTTTAATTTCTTTAAAGTCTTTTATTTTCTTTATTTTTTTTATTAAATAAATGATTTTCTAAATTGGGTTATTTTTATTTTGTAGCCCAATTAAAGAAAAACCAACGTTTCTTTCTACACCACCATGACAGGTTTTTGTGTCAACAATGTGCTTGGGCCGAGAATGTTCCTTTGGGCCTACAGCTCGTGTCCCAAACAAACCAATTCGCAACAATGCTGCAAGCACCTGTGCATCATCTCCTTTTATTTCTCCACACATCCAAATCTAGCTCTTGATGAATTGGGCTTTTAACAGCAGCCCATGCTCTTCTAGCGGACCACGTCCAACCAAAGTCTGCATCAAGCCAACCCACACCTGCATTTCCCATCTACGCATTTGAGAGCGCCTTTCTCTTCAGTATCGTGAACCCAACGTATCCCGTGTAGCAACCCAACCTAGGGTTTCTTTCACAAGCCTTTTTCCTTCACGCAAGCTCGTTTCCTTCACGCATCTCACACCTTAGCGTAGAGTTTGCTTGTAGATGCCTTCGTTAGGGTTTCACATTTCTTCCATCTTTGCCATTAGGATTTATGTTAGACGGCATCCATTTTTCTTCTCCTTCGTTTTCTTTTCGGTTGCCATTCATTCTATAAAATGGCAAGCCATCTCATTGTAAAAAGCTAGCTTCGATGAATGATATATTCGGTTGAGATAACTCCCTTATTCATCAGCTCACCCTAAAGCCTAGTTTTGGTTCTACCGCTTAGGATTTCCGAAACTAGTGAGATACAAGAGCAATCCGAGTGTTAATCGCTAATCTTAAGCCTTCCGCTGTGTTTCCCTTGCCTTCCGCAAGGATCAATCAGTAGAACACCAATTGGAAGAGGTTTAATGCAGAAATCTTGTTTGCTTTCAATCGATTGTTTAATGCAGAAATCTTGTTTGCTTCATTATACAACTCTTCAAAATCATGCAACAATTGATTGTAGTCATTTTTGTCTAGAGAACTTACTTGACTTGAGGAGGATGACTCATAATCAGCCATGAGGCACAAATTGGCTTCTTCACTCTCATCTTGTGAAGAACTACTTGTTGTTGAATCATCATTATCCTCCCATGTAATGTATGCATGTGTCTCCTTTGGTTTCTTCTCCTTTTTCCTATCAACATTATTCTCCTTTTCTCTGTTAGGATTTGGACATTCAATTTTGATATGTCCTTGTTTTTCACAGTTATAACAAGTAAAATTAGAAGTATTATTTAAATCAACTTGTTTAGAATTGTACCTCCTTTGGTTACCTTTGTTACCTCTTCCTTTGAGAAACTTCCCAAACTTTTTGACAAGGACATTCAAGTTCTCATTATCACTTGATTCAACCACCTCATCCTTGGGTTCCTTATTCTTCTTGGTGCTAGTCTTCAAGGCTAAGTTCCTTACCTTTTTCTCACTTGACTCTAGCTCATTTAGCCTTTGCATCTCAATCTCGTGCTCCTTAAGCTTGCCAAACAATGCAGTTGTAGTCAATGTAGATAAGTCTCTTGTTTCTGATATATTCGTGACCTTTGGTTGCCAAGATATATCAAGACACTTCAACACCTTGATGTTTAACTCTCCTTTGTTAAATTCCTTACCCAAACCCATGATATGGTTGACTATGTGAGTGAATCTCTTTTGTACATCCGCTATAGATTCTCCTTGTCGCATCTTCAATAGCTCATACTATTGAATCAAGGCATGCTTCCTTTCTCTCTTAACATCATTAGTTCCTTCATGAGTCACTTCAAGAACCTCTCACATTTTCTTGGCACTCTAGCATTGTGAAACATGAAAAAACTTGTACATGTTAAGAGATGACGTGAGGATATTCTTACAATGCAATCATATTAGGCTTTCCTCCTTTCTTCCTCAGTCCATTGAGTCCAAGGCTTATCAACCTGCACATTTGAAACAGTATGCTTAGGAGTATATGGTCCATTTATAATTGCATCCCATATCCCGTGATTTATTGATTCAATAATGTTTTTCATCCTAATTTTCCAAAATTGGTAATTAATGCCACTAAACATAATGGATCTATGAATTGAGGCACCTTCAGCAAAGGGTAACTTGTTTTCAGCCATTTCAAGTAGTTCAAAAACAGATTTAGGACCTTACTTGAGCAAATTTCAAGTACCTAGCTCTAGATACCAATTGTTGGATCGAGCGCTTACCACCTGGCCGAAAGCTATAGCTATTAGTCAGGGCACAACTCTTTCTACTTAAGAGCGTATGAGCCCAAGCGCCATGATTCGGTTGTGACTCGGCCCACCCGGCCTCCGCCACGGAACAATTGCAGCCACCCGCAACACATGTTTCTCACATTTTACACATGGTGGAAAAGCATGAAGGCATGACTTGACACATGTCATCCAATCCTACACTCATGCATGCGCCTTGCTTAATTCAAGTATTTCCATTCCATTTTAGAGGGCATTGGCATTACATTAAGGAGGATCTCTCTAGTATAAATGATGGGAGACTCCTAGACTTTGATTGGGTTACTCTTTGATTTGTATGCTAAATACTTTTTGACGACTATTGTAGTACTTGGATAACTGGTAAATTAATTATACTCTACAATATTCTACAATATGATGGTATGGTGTAAAATAAATAAAAATGTGTTTTACTTTTACTGTAAAAAATCGATTGATTATTTCACCACAAAACTAATTCATACGTACTCTTTGTCGTTGTAAAAAAACATTATTAATACTTAAATCGGTGAGAATTAAAGTATTAGTGTAACACCCCATTTAGATAATATCCTTAATTTAAATGAAATTTCACACGGATAGAAAATAAGAAACAAGTCCTAGAGTATAACCGCTACTCCTTACAATATCTAGAAAAAAGCTAGAAGAAACCAAGGCCCACCACGATGCCGGATACAAAATAAAGTAAGAGATTGACAATAAATCAATGAAATTCCAAGATAAGACGATACATGGGACTTAGCCCAAAAATGAAAATCAGATGAGCAGCATCCAGCCCAAATAGCTATGCGGCGGAATCGCCATGTCCTTGTTGACCATGAGTATTTCTCGCATCTGCTTACATCAACAAGTTGATGATCATCGCAAAAAGAGAAAAAACCACACATACAGAACACACAACAAACAAACAGAAGGGTAAACTAAAGTAGAAATCAGTCTATCATATGGTCACATGCCATTTCACAATCCAAGCAGTATATGTCACCCAAACATGTTATGACTTCTCAAACAATACACTGAGACTCAGACTCAACTCATCCGGATACATATAATTTAGTCAGATTTAGCGGATGCTTGCACTTGTGGTAGATTTCTCTGCTCACCCCCGAGCTGCTCACCCCCGAGCTAAGTGTTACAAGTGTTACAATGTCTCCATCCCCCACACACAAGGTTAGTCCTTAATGAGTTTCAGGCCTCCTTCTACTCTCACCACAAGAGTCGGTCCCCTTTATGTGAGACTAACTGACTCCTTAGAGCGTCAAGATGCAACCTTACCTTGAATCCTTACTAAATTATATAGATGGGGCACCACCATGAACTCCCACTAACAGGGGTCATGGAATTACATCCCGACCAACTAAGGCGCCCCCTAAAATCTCACCTAGAGATTTCAAGGAATTACGTCCTAACCACATACAATTCATATTCCACCAACCAATTAATACTTTTCATGGATATAGGTCTCATGCCAACCTTTATAACCAACCCTCACTCATATTCCATGTCAAATCCATACCAACTCATCATTCTCAAACCATGGAACCAGCCATACATGTAGCATATCCAAATCATGTTAAACTCATTCATCGTAGACTATAGATTTTCTCATTCATACCAAATTCATGACCACATATATAACCAACCATTCATGTATATTCCATACCAAGATCATGCCAAACTCATCATTCACCACCCATAAACAATCTTTACTCATGCATATTCACTCATCTCATGCTTTAACATAGCAATCCAACTTAACATCACATTATGCAAACGATTTTGGGAGTTTAGAAATAAAACTGCAGCTTGTGTAAAGCTCAGAAAATTTTTGTATTTATATTAAAATTAAATGTGATTGAATCAAGAACCAAATGAAACAAGAACCAACTTAATTGAATAACTATAAAGAAAGTTGTATAGCAAACAAGCAACAAAGGTCAATGTTGTCAACAACCAAACTACAGTGATCTTGCGATAAAAACTGTTCTCACTATAGAGCTCCGGTTCAAGATCGTACCGGTCAAAGTCAAAACCAATGTGTTAAGGATCAGTTGTTAAAATATCAGCTCGATCCACCGGTTAACGAAGTAGTAACTTTCATTTTACAAAAAGTGTGCAGTGTTGTCAACAACCAAACTATAGTTACCTTGCGATAAAAACTGCTCTCACTACAGAGCTCCGATTAAAGATCCGACCGGTCAAAGTCAAGAATTTTGTGTTAAGGATCAGTTATTAACATTTCAGCTCAATCCAACGGTTAACGCAGTAGAAATCTTCATTTTACGAAAAGTGTGCAATGTAGAAAAAGAGTAGCGCCATATCAATCAAACATACTCACACACCATACATTTTTATTCGACCAATAGCCTCATTCAAGCATAACAACCATACAAACAGACCAAAAATCGGCAAAATAACTTTCAATACATAAACTCTAGCTTCCCTTACCTTGAAAAAGCTAGTAGAATATCCCGACACCCAAGCAAGTGAGTACTACCGGCCATGGAGCAGATTCACGGTCTATAAAACAGTGGAATAGATTCAAAATGGGTTACCATGGTGAACCCTAGTTAGAATCATGATGACAGAGTTGGGAATGAAAAAGATACGGTGGAGAATCAACTTACATGGATTGAAGAATGGGGTTGAGTTAACGCAAAGAAGAGTAAGACCCAAACCCTAGCAAAACTTTTGTGGAGAAAAAAAGGAAGAGCGAGAGCACTGATTTTGGCAAGTGAATGCAGAATGAGGGACTTTGGCTGCTTTAGGGGCCTTGACACCCTATGGGTCAGCCTTTAGGCCAAATTGATTAGGGGCAACTCTTAAAAATAAGAGCAGAAAATAATTTAGCCTTATAATTAGAAATGATTTTTTTATTTTTTTAATAAGATTTTGCAGTTACTATGCACATTGATTGCTTTTTACCAAAATGTTCTTAATTATTTTAGTTCATACATAATAGATGTTGTGAATTATTTCTTTCTCTCTTATGAAGATTTAAAACTATTACTCTATCATTATATATTATTTATTTAAAATAAGTTTAAAACTGATGTAATTATCAACAAATTGATGTTACTATTACATTAACTAAATTTAAACAAATATAAAGTAGTTATCATTGTCTTATTTGTAAGGAGTAAGAATAATGAACTAAATAGGACAGGAGTAGAAAACAATCCAAACTCTAAAATAATAATTATTAGAAATCCCACACTTGACTATCCTAAGCTAGCAAGTTTGACATGCAAGACAAAATTATTAAAACTAAAATAGATTTATTCTAAAGTTAAAATTACTTTTTACAAATAAAAACTAATATATTTATTAGTTTTTACACTAATAAAATAATTTTCATAAAATAATTTATATATATATATATATATATATATATATATATATATATATATATTAATTTAATTTATTAAAAAACTCATTTTTTCTTCTGAAAATCATCGTAAAGAAATTATTATTTAATATTAAATTTTTAATTTATGAGGCCCACTTTATTTTTCTGCTCTAATATTTAAAGGGCTTCCCTAATCAGTTGGGCTTGAGGCTGGCCCATAGGGTATCCAAGACCCTAAACAGCCCTAACCCCTCTCATTTCAGCTCACTTTGCAAACAACCCCTTTCTCAAACACTTTCTTTTCCTTACAGAAGCTCTGCTAGGGTTTTATTTTCGCTTTCCGTTAAGTTAGAAGGACACCGTTTATTCTAGGTAAGTTAACCTCTCAACTATTATTCCCTCTATTCTAGCTCTATTGTCTTGGTTCCTACTAAGGTTCCTCTTGATCACCTTGTTTCCTCTCTGTTCCACTATTTTTCCAACTCACTAAGTTATACCTGGAGTTGTGGTGCTCACTGTTTGGGTATACAAGTCATTTGGCTAGCTCTTTCCAGGTAAGGGAAGTTAGGGTTTCATGTTTTTAAGATATATTTGTTTGTTCTTGTGATATTTCGTGCTTTTGATGCCTGTGTGAAGCTTTTGGTGCTATGAAAATAAGATGTGTGTTGTTATGGTTGAATTACTGATTTGAGCACGCGTGAATAGTGGAGGGTACTGGTTTTCTCACCCAAGCGAGCGTGTCTCGCCTAGGCGAGATCAGCAGCAACTTGCCCAAGTTTTCTGCTCAAGCTGTCGCTCAGGCTACGAGCTCCTATTTTGAGCGAGAGTCCATCTCGCTCAGGCGAGGAGGTCTCACCTAAGCGAGAAATCGCAGAAAGCCATTGTTCCCTCTTTTCGAGCTCTCGCCTAGGCAAAAGGAGCTCGCCTGAGCAAGGCATTTCAGCCTGAGCGAGAACTGGGTGAGAATGTGCCGAAGCTCTATTTTCTTCTCTGTTCTTGGATGTTTGCCACATGTTTGATTGAATTACTATGTTAAAACATGAAATGAGTTATTTTGCATGTATTGGATGGTTTATGGGCTAGAATTGATGTACTTGGCATGATCTTGGCATGTAACATGAATGAGATGGTTGGTTATGAATGTGGATATGGAATTGGCATGTATAATGACTTTTTATGTTGGTTGGAGAAACATGATTTTGGTATGGTCATGACGTAATTCCACGATGGTTCCGTGGTGGTGCCTCATTTGGTCAGGACATAATTCCATGAATCTCTAGGTGAGATCTCATGGTAGTGCCTCATTGGTCAGGACGTAATTCCACGATGGTTGCGTGGTGGTGCCTCATTGGTTAGGACGTAATTCCATGACCCCTGTTAGTGGAAGCTCATGGTGGTGCCTCATGCTTAGGACGTAATTCCACGAAGTTCATGGTGGTGCCTCATTATATAATTTAGTAAGAATTAAAGTAAGGATTGCATCTTAAAACTCTAAAGAGTTAGTTAGTCTCACGTATAACGTACTGACTCAAGTGGTGAGAGTAGCAGGAGGCCTTAGATATTTGAAGGCTAACCTTGTGAGTGGTAGGGTGAAACTCATTGGTAATTGGCTCTGCAAAGCAGTAGAGGCCACCGGAAGTGCAAGCATTCAGTGAATCAGACTAATTATATGTATCCGGATAAGTCGTGTCTTGAGTCTTAGTGTATTGTTTCCGAGTCATCACATGATTGGTTGATGTATGTATCTTTGACTATGAAACTGTTTGCAACTGTATGATAAAACGTTTTTCAACTCTAGCTTACCCTTTCTGCTTGTTTGTATGTTCTATGTATGGTTTTCTCTTTTTTCGATGATAATCAGCTTGTTTGTATGTTCTATGTATGGTTTTCTCTTTTTTCGATGATAATCAATTTATTAATAAGGAGTAGCGTTTATACTTCATAACTTGCTTCTTATATTATTCTGTGTGACATCTCATTTAATTAAGGTTATTATTTAAATGGGGTGTTACATAATTTATTATATGCATAATTATATCCATAAAATAACGTGAGCAAGCAAATCTCAATACAAGGATCTCCCAAATTTGAAAGTTTTCAAAAAATTTAAGACGATTATGTTATATTTAATTGAAGAAATTAAATTATCTAGGAACAAAAGAATTATAATAACAAAGTTAAAATTATACACCTCACTCATGGAAAATCATCCCATATTTATGAAATAAATGTTACATGAAAATATTTGAGGACGTCATCTTAATTCTACACTCTTGCCTAAATATTGGATACAAGCTATAGCAATTATAACTTACAATCAAGATCTTTTTTTACATATCAATATGATAATTTTCTTTTATGAAAACTTTATTATTCTTAAACATCCATAGTCAATCTTATTATCTCTCTATTGTTCTTAAACATCCGTAGTCAAATAAAGATTGATGCTTCCATCTAGTAAAATAGATGGGAAAATTTTTTCACAAAGATACACATTCATTTTCCATGTTCCTTCAAAGGACACACACAAGAAATCAACTTCATCTATCCACACATCACAAAAGAATAAAATAAAATAAAAAAAAATCTAAATCAACACGGCTTTCATATCCATCCCCTTTCCTTTTCCTTTTGAGTGTTCTTTTGTTGAATATCTCTAGTTCCTGCTTTTCTACAACTACCTACTTGCCCCCTTGGTGCCAATCTACCCCTACTTCCAATGGAAACTCTAACTTTCTCCATCCCAACATTTACACCAACCTTCCTCATGTGCTGATGAAGTGGAGACTTCACTTGGATTTTCTTATGAAGGCTTCTTCTTAGTATGCTACCTATCCTCTTAGCACCACTTCTAACTTCTTTGGGACTCTCACAATGAGTCTGTGCAGGAACACAGTTTGTTTCTACTTCCCCAATGAAATCTTTCTGGTCAACTTGGTTTGTTAAATTTAGTAACAGTGGTGATTGGAACTGTGTTAAGCTAGGAATACTTGGGAGTGGAATCAGAGAGTTTCTCCTTGAAGCAATGGCTGAAGGAACACGTGGTGCCATCATGCAGATGGAAGAAGCCCTTCCAGGCCTCTTTGGCAGTAGGGCTTTGTCAGCCATGTCAGGATTGTTTTCTTTCTCAGCATGCTCAATGCACTTGATGGAGCTCTCCATTGTAGCAAAGGGCATAAAAGGTTTAAAGAGGTTGTTGTTCTCTGTGAGTGGTTTAGCAGAATTCATTTGTTGGTCTTTGTACCATCCACCACTCACTGAATCATTGAAATTCTTGAGACCTCCTAGAGGTCGATTTGCAAGTGCTGATCTCATAACTGCATTATTTTGCTCTTCTTGATGTTTCATCTGGTGCTGCTCAGCTATCTTTGAGTCTACATGTTGACGTGCCAACTTTCTTTCAATCAGAAGCTGTGATTCCAATTCCTTGACCTTTCACAAGTGAAGTAGAAGCCATATAATAAAGGAAGACTATTTATAAGCATAATTTTTTAAAATTTGTGCTTTGATATGATACCTTCTCTTGCAGATTTTTGTTTCTGCTATCTCTTTCCTTCATCTTGGACTCTAATCCATGGATTGTTTCCTCCATCTTCTTGATTTGCAAATCCTTCTGCTTTATCTCTTGTTTAACTTTATCAGCCTAAAAACGAAGAGTAAACATGTTTAAAAAGAAAGACTATCACAGTTAAGCAGTGAAATGCTAATACTTTATGAATACAACAGCATTCCATCAACCATACAATTTGTTTGTGTCGCAAAAGCTCAACAGTGTCCAAATGCTTTCTTGCGGGGCCCAATTCTATTCCTCTTACTCTACTAGCAAAATTAAGAGAGCAAATTGTCTCACTCAAATCATTTTCATTAGGACTGATCTGTACAAACATGAGTGCCTTTGAATCTCCTCCTACAAAAACAAAAATTTTTAACCAAAATTTATAATATCTGTTTACATGCGGAGGACAGAAACTAGGCATGGAGATTATTAAAGATGTATAGACAAGTACCTAATGAGTCTTGCAACAAGTGTGTAAGCTTGGAATTCCTGCATCATGAAGATCATTAAAAACTTCAATACCAACCAATAGAAAAAAAGTTCAAAGCTGCAAGGTGAGCCAATATTTATATTTCCGTAACCTGAATGGGATGTGTGAACTTTTCGTTGCAAGAGCTGATATGACATCACCAAGTGCAGACAGAGACCTGTTAATATTCTGTGTCTCCTTCAATCTATCACCATGAACTTCTGTTTTTGCCACTCGCTCACTGCCCGCTAGATCCACCAACCATAGCTTGCTTCTCGTGCATTCCCCATTCAACAAATTCTCTCCCTTAACCATAACACAGTGAATGCTGTATAGAGAAAGAACATCTCACCATTAAGTAGTGTTTCTCTAACACCACAATATTCAAATATGGATTAGGAATCTAATTAAAAAGAGCTGAATCTGACCAGTGTGATCGACTGCTATGCTCATTGGAATTGGTTGAGCTTATTGCTCTTGCATTACTTCCAGTTTGTAGGACTTCCCAGACTTCAGTCATATTGTTCACATGTGCCTCAACCAACCCTGGAATGTGATGTATTCCTTCACTAGCTTGCCTTATTTCAAGTCTACAATTAACCATATTTTGGTGAACTACGCCAAAAACTATTATGAAAAACTTACAGAACAATCCATACTAAGTTACACTTTAATTTCCTTGTCGATTTTTTTGAAAAGTGCTATTAGGTTAAAAATGGCAGGAAAATTAGGCAATTGGTTTGTAGTATACCTTTTTGCAGCTGCTCCTTGATGATTTCCTGCAACCAGCAAATCTCTTATTTGCTCGTTGTACACTTCCAAGACACTTACAGAAATATCATAACAATAAAACTTCTGTCTCTCCTTGATTATGTCGAACATTTTTTCGAGAGTCCTAAAGTTTACACCTCGAGCTTCTTCACTGCCCTCCATTGTGAAAGTTTTTCCTGTTCCAGTCTGTCCATATGCAAAAATGCATACGTTGAATCCATCTAGAACTGATGTCGCAAACGGTGCTGTGTCTTCAAAAATATCAGCTATAATATAAAATAAAACAATACAAATGAGTCAAAATGTATCTCCAATAATACTAAAAGTTTCACGGCATTAACTAAGAGTTACCTTGTTCAGCTTGGGGATCAAAGACAGCATCGAACTTAAAAGTCTTTTTAGGAGTTCCATTTGACATTACAGTTAGCTCACCATCTTTCGCAGTTTCAAAATCTAAGGCCATGGTTGCTCTTGCGGCTATTTCTTCAGCATTGAGAGGCCTACAACGGCAAAAGACCCTTATGTTTCCTGTGTAGAATAGTGAGTGAATCATTCTACATATTATTTTTATCCAACAAACTCTAGCAAAACAATATCTGCACAGCTTACCTCTCAACTCCAAAACCTTGTTGTAAAGCTCTTTCCGCTCCTTAACCCCTTCAGCATATTTGGACTTGAGATCTTCAAGGGACTCCAGTTGTTCATTTACTATAACATATATTTAGGAATTAGATCACGCATAAATGCAAAACCGCAAACTGTAGCGTGTACAAGATTGAAAGCTGTATTGCAGCACATCTACTTACTTTTGGACTTGATAATATGCCCCATTTCTTTCATATCTGCTTGATATTTTTTGCTTTCCTCAGCTTCTTCTAATAGCTTCATGTGTTCCATTTTCATAATCTGTAGAATGAAATTGTTTAACGCTTTAAATATATCCTTACCCTTTTCAATTTGTTTGGTCAGTCAATTTAGTTAGCATATCAGTACCTTCAATTTTCTTGTTAAATCTCTCAGTGACGAAAACCACCTACTTTTCTCTTTCACTTGCCCCTCAATGGCAAATGCTGCATAACCAAAATATTGGTTAATTACATCAACAAAACCTTAAGTTTTTAGTTATATAATATATATAATATATAACTCGAGAAAGAGAGTAAGGGATATCCGTACCCAAAGATCCTACGTGCATGGACTTGCGCATTAGCTCATTCTGAAGCTCTTTCAAGGAGTTCCAAGCTTCTTGACACTCTCTACTCTTCTGTTGATTCTCCTTCTTGATCTTTCCCAACTCCCTCCTTGTTTCTGCCAGCTCCTTTCTCTGACACTCAAAGTCTCTTTTCAGCCTTTTAAATTTCTCTTTCACACTAGTATCATCGGCATCCTACAAAAACATCATTGTTTAGGGCACATTATCACTCTCATTTTTCCTGCTCAAAACAACAAATCGACCAGTATTCGCACAGAACCATACTTCTGAGAACTCCAATTCTGCCTCCTCAGACACTCCATTATCTTCTAGCATCTCAGCATCTCCTGAGTTTATAGCAAAATTTAGTTAAACAACAACCAGGAGTTTGAACTATATAACCAGCAGCAGCGTAAAATGCACAACCATGTTCAAATTTCAAAACATTTATTCAAAATTAGAGATAACAAGATTTGAACTTACTTGGAGGGGAATCATGGGGTGCCGCATCCTTGGTTAGAAGGGGTGGAAGAAGTTCAAAGGAGGCTTCAGGGCTCAGAAGCTCTTCCTCTTGCTCAAAAGTTTGACAGAAATTTGAGAATTTAACAGTTGGCATCTTAGGGCCATTGTCAACTTCAACTTGAGACCCCTTGATTCCATACTCTAGAGAAAGCTCCATAGATGACTCCACATTCTTGTAATATTGGTTCTTCAAAAACTCAGGGGAATCACAACAGCTAATTCCAGCAATATCTGGAGAGCCACCACATATAACCAAATCTGGGGATGCTAGAGAATACCCCAAAATAGATCTTCCTGAAACAATATTAGCCCATCATATTCTAACAGATTTTCACAGTATTAACCTCAGACAACACAAAATTAAAAATTAAAGAAAAAACAAAACAAAAAGTGAAAAAAAAAACTTGAATTGTGCTATAAAATCCCAAGCCCATTACCATCAAACACATCTTTCACAATTGGGTCATCGAATTTCATGCGGTTCCCTTCCAAACCTCCATCTTCCCGAGAAAACCCTGCAGCAGCAATTCCCAACCCTCATCAAAATCAGAAAAATAGGGTTTATCCAAGACGAGTAAAGATTCACCATTCGAACAAAAATATTTCATATTTTGATCAAAGTTTAGTGCCCTAACCGATACTGGCACTGTCACCACACACGGGCACATCCTCCATAGCCAAACTCCGAGAGTTCAGTGATGTTTGCGAAAGAGCTGTCACGTCAAAAAGAAGACAAAAAGTGACAAACAAACCAAAGGGTGCACGAGGAGATCATCAAATTCAAAACTTGGGAGTTGTAATCACTTTTTTTTGGTTGCTTCTACAAGAGAGAGAAAGGAAGAAAGAAAATGAATGAGAAAAGTTGAAGGGTAGTTCCTTACAATTGGAGCTCTGAATATAAGAAGAGGATTCTTGTTGCAAAGAAACGTCGGTAAGAAGAAGTGGGTCATGGTCATAGCGACGCCATTGATTAGTATCCTCCATGGTTAGGATGACCAAACTGTTTGAACTTTGAATTCAGCGAGAATAATATAATTAAGATAAAAATAAGTCGCAGCATAAATTAAAAAAAGGGGGTTATGTAATGGTGATGATAACGATGATTGATGATAAAAAAGTGGAAGTTTTTTCTGAAATGGAAAATTTTGATTTGGTTAGAAGGAAAGTGTGTGTGAAGATTGAACTTACCTTAACGAAAATTCGACCGTTGGGGTTTCAAATTTGAAATGGTGCAAGCGGGGAAGAATTTATAGAAATCACGTTACAAAACGTGGATTTGGATTCTTGGTGGAGTTTCTGCTTTCTACTTTGGGTTCTTTGAAATACAACCATGTTATTGCACAGAGGACACGTCGAGTACCTTTTTTTTCACTTTGGCTAGAAAAGTGAGATACCATGAATTTGGTAGGCTAGTGAAGAAAAAAAAACAATGATGATGGTTTGTTAACTAAATGTTATTTTTACAAGATTTAATGTGTCTTTTCGTTGACATGAGTGGGAATGATGTTTAGTAAAAAATAAATTTATTTTTTGTCTCTATTCAAAACTTATTGAGTTTAAAATTAAACTTCGAATTGAAATAATTTGAGATATCGTGTGTTTAAATCAAATATTTATATTGATTTTTGTGTTTTCTTTCATTTTTTTTAAGGTTAAAATATTTTTTTTGTCCCAATTTCCGTCTAATTTTGTCAAATAAGTTCTAATTTTGGTGTTGTGTTTAAATAAGTCTCAATTTTCGTCAATTTTGTTCAATTAGGTCTTTTTTTGCTAACACCATTTAAATTATTAACAGCCATGAACAGTGACGGTCACGTGTCACTTCGTAATTTTGTTTTTTGAATTTTTTTAAATTTTTAAATTTTTTTTAAATGTCCACGTGTCAACCAACAGCATGTCATATGTCAAAGTCAATGTTCTATATTCAATTTGGTCCCTATATTTGTTATTTTTGTTCAATTTGGTCCCAATTTTGTTTAAAATTGACCAATTTGGTCCCTCTCCAAATTGAAACCAAATATAATTTTTCTATTAAAATTCACATTTTTTATTAAATATTTTTATATAATATATTCAAATTCACATCATTATAACTTTGATATAAAAATTAAATTTGGTCACATCTTCAATTGCGACAAAAATGGTCAATTTTAAACAAAATTGGGACTAAATTGAACAAAAATAAATGTACTACACCTAGGCGGCTTAGCCTGACTATAGTCGTAAAATCCGTCTACAAAACCCCCAAGGACGCAAATAGTCATCATATATGCTGAGCAAATAAGAGTAACCGACCTAAGCCGCTAAAGAGTAACCGGCCTAAGCCGCTAACTCAAGAAAATTAAGCGAGAACTTGACAGATTCAGAGCATTACTAGCAAAGCCCCTAGGGCCCGCGATAATCGAACTAAAGGGCCTGGGATAAGGCCCAGGCCAACCTATGGCCCAAACCGGGACCCAGGCCAACCTATGGCCCAAACAGGGGCCCAGCCTATGACATGGCTAGACATAATTAATAATCTATAAATATGCATGAACCTAGCAATTAAGGGTATGCATTCATTAATCCCTTAATCACAAGATTTGACTTTGAGAGTTCTTTGCTGACTTGAGCATCAGAGTCTTCTCTGCAGGTAACCCCTCTCGGGTCCAAACCGGTCCAAGCTGAGACACCAACAGATAGCATATGCCAACCGGAATGAAACCTACTGAGGAGATTGCGGATTGAGGTAAGGTAACGTTTGTGTCTGACATCTCTTGTTTGTTCTCTACAGGAACAATTGGCGCCCACCGTGGGGCACAAAGTAATACTTTACGAATCAACCCGCATTCTCTCAAAGATGGTCTCTACCCGCAGCAGAGCAGGGGTTAACAAGCAAGCTGAAGCAGGACCTGTAGCACCTGCTACTACCACCCCGGACTTGGCCACTATCCTGGACGACCAAGCCAAAATGCAACAAGAACTAGCTGATCTGAGAAACCGTAGTGCTGATGAGATGGAGGCACTACGATAAGAAAATTCACGTCTAAGGAGAAAGACTGAGGCCGACCCCGCTCAAAAGGGAAAGGCTAAGGAAACATCCGACGTCGAAAAAGTCCTTAGCTTTCCAGCCTACTGAAGAGGAAAGCAAGTACAATCCTACCCCACACACCTTCACCACCACTCAACAAACCCCCATCCTCTCAACCCATCATACACACTTCCATCCCACCCTCCCAGGAAACATTGCGGCACCTACCCCCACCACCACCCACATCCCACCTTACAACATCCTTTCCACCCTCCCTACCACCCATATCCCACCTCACAACTTTACATCAACCTTTCCCACCCTCGTCCACCATCCCATCCCCCCTCACCCGCTACCATCCACACAACCCAGACGCCGTCACCCTTTTACTAATTTCATCGCCAACACCCCTCTCCCTGCCCAGTGGGAACCTTTCACACTGGATCGTTATATAGGTGAGACCGATCCAGACGAGCACCTTAAAGTCTATATCACCATGTCGCCCTCTACACTTCTCACGATGCAATTTTCTGCAAGGCCTTCCCTACCACCTTGAAAGGCCTCGCCCTCGAATGGTTTACCACCCTACCACTATACTCCATCGACTGCTTTGACACCCTCTTCCACATGTTCACCACTCACTTCGCCAACAGCCGCCCACATCAAACCACAACCATATCTCTTCTTGGCGTTAAACAGGAACAAGACGAGATGCTCTGGGCTTTCATTGACCGTTTCAGTAAGGCGGCCCTCCGAACACCACACCTTAACCAGGAAATGATACTTCAGTGCATGGTACTCACTCTTAAACCCGACCCATTTTCCAACAACGTCTACCTACACCCACCCGCCTCTATGCATGAATTGAAGCTTCGTGCCGCGGACTACATCCACATGGAAGAGATGCAAACTCTCCACAAAACATTCTGCAACGACTACACACCTTCTGCGACAACCCCCCTTAAACAACCTTCACGACCTGATCCTAAACCCAGGGAACCCCGACAACCTCGCTTTACCAGATACGCACCCCTAAATGTTCCTCAATCCCACCCCCTTGATGAAGCTCTTGAGGCCGACCTCATCCCCCTACCACGCAAGACGTCCACTCCCCCCAATGTCGACATGACTAAATATTGCCGCTATCACCGAAACAATGGCCACACGACAAAAGAATGCAAAGCACTCCAAGACAAGATTGAATAATTGGTTCATGCTGGCCATTTCCGCCGCTTCATCCGTAGAGACGACCACCCTCCACGATCTGACCACCGACGTCCTCTTCGTGATTCTCGCCACGACAGACGTCCTAGCCAACCAACCAGCCGTGACCCCCAACCTGCTCAAACTGATATTGCCCCAACTGACCCGCCACTGCGCGGAACCATTAACACCATCTTTGGTGGCTTCGCTAGTGTAGGATCCACCTCGTCAGCCAGAAAGAAACATCTCTGCCACCTCCAATCCATCAACCACATAACCCATTCCCACCACCGACGCCGAATGCCTCCCATAACCTTCACAGACGATGACTTCCATGGTGTTGATCACCGCCATAACCCACTCGTACCCCGCCTTCGTCGGCCAACTACTCTCCGCCAACTCTAGCGGATCCTCCCTAACTTCAACTATTCTCTCCATAGGGATCCTCCCCACATTTCCCGGCCGCTCCCTATCACTAGTACCTGACTGACTACTCCTACTCCCCCCTGACCGCTCACTACTCGAACTCGACAAGGAAACCTTATCACTACTACTAGACATACCTGTTCTTTTTTAGGATGACGGTGGAAATAAGGAAGATATCGAACAACTGTAACACACACAAATAATTGATCTCAGATTTCTCACAAATGAAGCAACGTGAGCACACTTTCAACAACATCCTCATTTATAAGCATGAATCCCAAACGCTACAACTTCTTCCCGCCAAAAGTCATAAGCCATACGAAGCGTCACAACGCACACCAAGGGTCACCAACCTTAAAATGATGGCGCAAAACCCCTCTGACTACACCTCTGACATCTGCCACCCCTTCACCTACCACAAACCTATTCAGATTCCAATTTCACGACTACTCTCTATTTAACTTCTCACATTCGTTTAAGTTCCCCACCCTTACCACAAGTAAGCGGCCTGGGTCGAACACCCATAACTCGTGGTTAATTCGTTTAAGTTCCCCACCCTTACCACAAGTAAACGGCCTGGGTCGAACACCCTTAATTCGTGGTTAATTCGTTTAAGTTCCCCACCCTTATCACAAGTAAGCGGCCTGGGTCGAACACCCTTAACTCGTGGTTAATTCGTTTAAGTTCCCCACTCTTACCACAAGTAAGCGACCTGGGTCGAATACCCTTAACTCGTGGTTAATTCGTTTAAGTTCCCCACCCTTACCACAAGTAAGCGGCTTGGTTCGAACACCCTTAATTCGTGGTTAATTCGTTTAAGTTCCCCACCCTTACCACAAGTAAGCGGCCTGGGTCGAACACCCTTAACTCGTGGTTAATTCGTTTAAGTTCCCCACCCTTACCACAAGTAAGCGGCCTGGGTCGAACACCCTTAACTCGTGGTTAATTCGTTTAAGTTCCCTACCCTTACCACAAGTAAGCGGCCTGGGTCTAACACCCTTAACTCGTGGTTAATTCGTTTAAGTTCCCCACCCTTACCACAAGTAAGCGGTTTGGGTCGAACACCCTTAACTCGTGGTTAAGTCGTTTAAGTTCCTCACCTTTACCACAAGTAAACGGCCTGGGTCGAACACCCTTAACTCGTGGTTAATACGTTTAAGTTCCCCACCCTTACCACAAGTAAGCGACTTGGGTCAAACACCCTTAAAATACAATCGATCTCGCCAAACATACACCACAAATCATCAAACACTCGGCATACACAATAGCATAGAAAGAACTAATCATATTAAGCATAAACGCAAAAGAAATGTACCAAGCATAACGAACATAATGTACCAGTTATTACAGACATAGGCTCAATAATATTTTCAAATCATTAAAAAATCGAAGTCCTATTTTGTTGCATCATGGGCCCCCTCCACGACATCATCGACCTCCTTCTCTTCTTCGGCCGCCTCCTTCTCCGCCTCCTCGTCCGGACTGCTCTCATCCTCATTGATAAGCTTCCCATCAACAACATCCTTGTTCACATCAAATTTTGAATCAGCGACGTCAACATCTTGGTGAAAAAATGTTGCTTGCTGCAATCCCTTCTGAAAGTCGTTGATATGCTCTTGGATAATGCAACCCTTCAAGTCATCAAGTTCACCTACAACACCATGATATTTTTCTTTCAGCTCATCATAGTCTATCTCCAAATCTTCTATCTTCTTGTTCAATTTTCCCTCCGAGTCCAAACAGCAGACCCTCCATGTTCCCAGCCTTTTTCTCTCCTCTTCCCAACTCTCCCTTTCCTTCTTCCACGCGGCTCTCTCCTCCTCAAACTTGTCGACCTTTCCCTGCAACTCCTCCACTTTTTCCCTACCTCCCTCCGTTACTTCCCGTTGATATAGAGACCCAACACGACGGCTTAATATCAATGCTTTGCTTCTAAACTCGACCATCGTCCTCACAATATGATCCGCCTCCATACCGTCAATGGAGTTGATGATGGTATTTGGGAGGTTGATCGTAATATCTTTTCTGACAGATATCTCTGGCAACTCAATTAAGCTGGACTCTGGTCCCTTCGCCCCACTGACCGATCCCGCCCCACTAACCGACCCCGCCCCGAGTAATGTCGCCCTCACCTTCTTCACATCCTTCCCCTTGTCGGGTCGAAGTGGCAACTCGGCCTTCCTCTTGGTCCCGCCGTGCACGTGTACCTCGACCAACGATTCCTACAGGTTGGGAACATCAGTCTTCCCAGCTGCCTTGGTCTTAGCAGCCATTTCTTTCCTCAACGTATGGAAGAGCGCCAAATTCTTCTTTCCCGATTGCGCCATGTGCCCTACAATAACATATTAAGCCCCGGTTAAGACAACTTAGAATCATTAACACAGTTTAAGTAATAAACATATACCTTCAATATCAATAATCGGGTGCACCGAATTATAAACTCTAACTAGACCCTTAGTGGGCAACTTATCAACAAACTTCATTAAGGTCTCCACCACCTCCTTATCCCCTGCCGACAACTCGTCGGTGCCCATATCCTTATACCGAGAGAGGGTTCCCGTCCAGCTAAACGGGAACTTCGTACTCCCATCTGCGTTCAAGAAATGGGACTTGCCATCTTCCTTCACCACAACTTTAAAGTATCCGTCCTTAAAATGCTTGAAGGATTGAGAGAATGCGTCCAATCTACTGATGCTGGGATGACTTATCAAAGATAGCCAAGTAATCGGTTGGCGGGGCCTAGTATCATAGAAGTATAGAAATGCATAAGGAGAAGGCTACAGATATAGGGATTGGCACAAAACGCGGAAGGCTTGCATATAAGCCCAACTGTTTGGGTGTAGCTGTGTAGGTGCAACGTTCAGCGCACGCAACACACCCATGGTGAAATCGTCTAGCGGCAACCGCACATGTAGCTGAGAGAACTTCTCGGTTGCCCCCTCTTGCCCATGGCACACACGGTCGATGGCGCTCACCCTCTCCAAGGAAACAATACCCTCGCTTACACCTTTTGCGATAACAGGTGTACAATTCAGCCAAGAGTTCAACATGCGAGACCATCGAAATAAGGATGATTGATTATAAACGTCGGCAGCCACCCACCCGTAGCCGCCCTTGGCCGGCTAGTTACTCTCCGCTAACTCCTCTAGAGGGTCTTCTCGAACCTCCGTCACCGTCTCCATAGGGATTCCGCCTACCATACCCCTAGAACTGGTGCTCTCCTCTTCAACATGTCTACCTCTACTCCTCCCAGACTCTATACTCTCATTACTAGACGTAGACAACGACACACTATCACTACTAGACATACCTTTTCTTTTTTCTGGAAAGATGACGGTTGGAATTTGGAACAAGTCGGACAGGAATAACGCACACAAGATCTCTGACTGAAAATTCTCGCAAATGAACCAACAAACCCTTACTCATGGTAAAACCCACATTTATAGGCCAGAATCCCAAACGGTAAAACCCCTTCCCGCCAAAATAACAACCCATACCAATCGACATAATCATTCCAGAAGACATGAGTGTTAAAAGCGACGGCGCAAAAACCCCTTTGATTTAACCCCTGACATCCCTTCACCTGCCATCAACCCTTTCTCGCCTTTAGCCTTAACACTATTCATCACACTTAAAGGTTGGGGGACTGGTGTACCACACCTAGCCGGTCCCACTAGCATATTAACACATATCACCCTTGACCGACACCTATGTCGGTCAAGGCTGGGAGACTGGTGTACCACACCAAGCCAACTTAACAAAATAATAATAAAACGATCACCATACCTATACACCAAAACATTGAAGTAACCAGCCTAGGCTGGGCTGATCTAAGCCTAGCTGGCCTGAACCGATAACATAAACATCCAGAGGAATAACTTGCCTAAGACAGCATATGAGCAACATAAACCGTCAAGGGAAGTAGTCGGTTTAGGTCGACTACCTTAATACGCTTAGCAAAACCCCCCTCATGTTTAATGAGCCCACAGTAATCAATCTAAGGGTCTGGGTTAAGGCCAGACCCACTTACAACCCAAACTAGGGCCCAAGCTAAGGCTTGGCCCATGGCATAACCAGACATAGTTAATACTCTATAAATACACGTAGAGCCCAGTAATTAAAGGTACGCATTCATTACTCCATTAATCACCTGATTTGACTTCTTGAGAGCTTTGACTTACTTGAGCTTCGAAGTCCTTTCTGCAGGTAACCCCTCCTAGGTCCAAGCAGACATGTACCAACCAGGAAGAGGCCAACCGAGGAGATAGCGGACTACATAGGTAAGGTGACGTTTGTGCCTAACTTATCTTGTTTGTTCTCTGCAGGAACACTTATTATATCATACACAAACTTATATCTCAAATTCATTCAAATCATATCATCTTTCTCTTAATCCAAATAACATCATCTTCACTTATAAATTTACTTCCTTATATCCATCCCCATATCCAAACATAGATACTTTTTGTTAACTTAATAGTCTCTTAAATTAATAATTAAATTAAATTAAATAAATATGATTTATTATGATTACTTGTTAAATAAGGTATTAAAGTGAATTTATTATATTTAATAGTGAAAAAGTTGACTTAGTGGACTAATTTTTTGGGTGAAATCTATCTAGTATCTCATTGAATTTCTCTATCTCTCTCCGTCTAAATTAACTTTACAATAAATCTTTCTTTGATAGGAAATTTTTTACATCCTTATCACTAATATAAACTTTATATTTATTTATATTTAATTATAAATAAATATAAGTGTATTTAAACTAAACATTCCCTACTAGACTATTGTAAGGTCCATTTAAATTATGCCTTAAGGTTTAAGGGCCTACCTTGGTCTGTTGGGCCTAAGGCTCGCCCATAGGGTGCCCAAAACCCTAAACCATCCTTAACCTTTTCATTTCTGCCACTTTTAGAAAATATGTAACATCCCAATTTTAGCAGCTTAAAACTAATAAAAATAGGGAGTTTCATCATAGTCCTAAACAGATAATCCAGTGTACACAATATATTAATTTAGTCTTTGATGTGACCCCAACAAGCCCAACCTCAAATGCATCAACAAGCCCAAGCCCACATCAAGGCCCAATCACTAGAAGAATGATGAGAAAGATTCACATGGGCCTCTCACAAGATGATCAAGTCAATCATGCACTTTTTACATTATTCATATGGGCTAAAGAAATATCTAAAATATGAAATGATGCATGGAGGAAGTAGTCTAGATTTAAATTGGGCCATTGTTTAGGCTTTGCTTTCAATAAAAGCTAGAACAATTTTTGGGATCAATTGGGTCGAGCCCAATTTGCTACCTTTGGCCAAGAATTACTTGAGTGACTCTCTATTTGGATGCAAGCAACGCATGAACTAAGCAAGGAGAATGTGATGGAAGCATGGTGTGTGTGACTTGGGCAAGGAGAGTGTGATATGCCACTTGGCATCATCAAGACTCATCTACTACATCACATGGTCTACAATCAAGCTTCTTCTCCAAGCTACATTTGCATTTCATCTTTGTTGCATTTTCTCTTCATTTGGCCGGCCATGTGCCTATAAATAGAGCCACTCAAATATTGTAATGGTAACTCTTGAATTGCTAATA
>Ga0214544_1003287_pt1 | contig 33610 bp, 20 predicted proteins | sample CNSS3metaG_FD_160074 | JGI IMG/M metagenome (GOLD analysis project Ga0214544, IMG submission 160074) | Root nodule microbial communities from cowpea collected in UCLA plant growth center, Los Angeles, California, USA - CNSS3 | ecosystem: Host-associated > Plants > Roots > Nodule | place: USA...
TTATCCGATCACCAGCAGCCAATCCGTTTTCTTTGCAAAACTTCTTCCAACCACAGGTCAAGTAACACTCATAGGAACTTCTGCCCGTCCAACGAATCTTACAGTCCCAGAATTGAGATTGGTCATTCGTCAGTTTGTAGCTCTTGCGTCCCTTGATCAAGCATTCTTTTGCAAATTTCGAATCCAGATACTACATTCCAAAAAAACATGTTAACGCATGATAGATGTGAATTCAAGTATAAAAGCAGGAGTATACATATCTGTCTTACCAAAGAAGATGCTTTAACATCATAATTGCTTAATACTTTCTCAATATCAGGAGCAGCAACTGGAACTTGGATGTTTGCAGCATTGCCCGAATCTCTGTTATAATCCATTTCTACTCCTTCTGCCGAGAATATCCTATGAAGAAATACATTGTTTCCTACATAGTTTAAATGTAAGTAACACGGACCAGTCAACCCATAATATGGAATGTACCTACTAAAACCAAACAGAACCATCCTCAAAGACTCATCTGTATCGACATATATTTCAAACATCTTTGACAGAGGGTCATACAACTTCACCGCGTAATTAAACGCAAGCTTATCCCGACAGAATATTTGGAAGTAATCTGGGACAGTAATCAACATCTAAGACAAGAATCAAGAAATGAAGTATATTAGAATCAATGCCATACAAATGCAACTGTAAATGAATATAAACGGATTAATATTGCATACCGTGGCTGGGATAAACTGCACCCTAAACGCTTGGAAAAACCTTATTGAAGACAAAGGGTTACATGCAAGAGAATTCTTTGTTGTACCAGGGTACTCAAACTCGGTTCAATCCAAATCAAAAAGCCTTATACGAAAATACCGGTCTCCACAGTAAACAGTACACACATAATAAACATCGTTGAGGTTACAAAAAGACCGAATGCTCTCAACACCATGAAACTGTCTCTGACCCAAAAGACCGTCCTCAAACTCTATATTTATTGTGTTTCCTTTCGGATCGCTAAAGAAGTTGATCCCCAGCAGTAGCATTTTACCCCATTGCTCATAAAATCCAACTTCGAACTCCAGACATTCCTAAGATATACGAAACCAGAAGCATTCATAAAAATGAAAACTTTGAACACAAAATTGTACAAAAACTTCAACCACAACACTATCGTACAAAAAAATATTAACTTTACGCCAGAACCTAGGTATTCATATCCAAAAAATGAAACTTTAAATAAACGAAACTAAACAATGAACCAACCTCTGCGGGCTCCATCACCGTCACTGAGTTTTGGTAAAAGTTTGTGAAGCTCATGGCCCTTGATGAAGACATTTTATGTTTGGAGGCTGCTGCAACTATGACAGGGATAATGGTTTCCTTCTTCGTTTCTGACCAAACACAGGGATGATGGTTTCTTTCTTCTTTCTGAGCAAGCACACGCACACTGATCCAACTTACCATTTAAAGCCACAAAACGTAACGACTGAACGAAATAAAACCCCCTGACGAAACCAATCAACGTGCAAAAAAAAGATCCCCACGACAAGACATGTAATAAGTTGATTTTGCCGCCATCTTTTCGTATTCTGATAGTTATACTACATTTATTTTAATGATATTAAATTAGTAGTAAAAACGTTTACCATAGCACTTTAATAATGTACTGCTAGGTTAAACAAGAAACCAAAATACCAAAACATAAAACAATTAACCGAAATTGACCTTAAATTCAAATTAATAAATCAATAAGAGAATGAAATTACAAATATAACTACACTAATATATAATTGTAATTAATTCTAGGAAATTATATCAAAATTATATTTATTTAAGGAATATAATTATTACATATTCTTTATAATCATGTAAATATAAATAGTAATTTCTTTATAAAAAATAACTTTTAAATCTTACAAGAAAATCCAAAACAAATAAATTAACAACTGTTTTTTACTCTTTAATCTTCACAAAAACTCTAAACTTATTATCACAAACAATGTTTTGTAATTAAATTTCTAAAACAATAAACTGACTTTTCTTTATAATCATGTAAATATAAATAGTAAGGGCTATGATAAAAAATAACTTTTAAATCTGACAAAAAAATCCAAAACAAATAAATTAACACCTGTTTTTTACTCTTTAATCTTGACCAAAACTCTAAACTTATTATCAAACAATGTTTTGTAATTAAATTTCTAAAAAAATTAAACTGACTTTTCTTAATCCAAGCAAAATAACAATCTATATCATCACAAATAAATTATTCGAAATTACTCAAAAACACATAACATATAGCACATAATACATATCAATAATTAATTATACGGAAATATATAATTACATAATTGTTAGATGAATTTATTGTTTCAATATTTTTAAATTCACAATTAAAACATGTATAACTTTTAAATTAAATTATCGATTTATTGATAATAATATTAAATCTGTTTTCTAAACAAAAATTTTAAAAAACAAAAACACGACGCACGGGTCTCATGCTAGTATATAAATAAAATGCAAGTTAATGTAATTAAAATATAGTATCAACGTATAAAAATATTATTTTCATCATGTCATAATTATGTATATAATATTATCATTTAGATAAATACTAATGAATTCATATATAAAGCTACAAATCGTTTCAGGACTAAATAGATGTATTCTAGAATATATTAAAAAAATTTATTACAGTGTGGGTTTCTTTGATCTTGAATATACAGGTAAAATTTAGGAATTAAGGCGTGTGAATGTGATATATCAATAAAATAAAAGTAAATTCCATTATTTCATGCCATGTCCATATCACTTACAACTTTCAACCATGAAACTTCCGCAAATATAAAAAATAAAAATCAGTAAAATAACAAAATATCTTACATCATTCCATGTTCGACACGCAAATGCATTGTTTAACAAACAAACCTTTTAATATAGTAATGCAAATGTATTGTGCAACTTGATCATTTAATTACAATACTAGCTTGACTACTTTCGTAATAGTTGTTTTTAAAATATATGATTAAAATTTAAGAATTATTGTTTGACTAGACTAAGCACAGCATCGAAGAAGAAAATGTTGATCAAATATGTTATTGTTTGTTCCATGACTCCATAAACCTGTCTTGCACTGAGTCATTGGCAAAAGCTGATCCAGCACTCGAATCATTCATCTTTGTCTTAGCATGGCATTAGAACTTGTTGGTGGTACTCTTCTTTCTGTTTTCCTTAATGTTGCATTCCAGAAGCTAGCTTCTCCCCAAATTCTCGATTTCTTTCGTACAAGAAAGCTTGATGAGGAGTTGCTGAACAAGTTGAAAACCAAGATGAACTCCATCCATTCTCTAGCTGATGATGCAGAGAGAAAGCAGTTCACGAATCTAAATGTCAGAAACTGGTTGCTTGAGGTCAAAGATATTGTCCTTGATGCAGAGGATCTCTTGGATGATATACAAATGCTCTACAAAAGACAAGTGGATGCTGATTCTGAATCTCAAACCTCTACATGTTGTACTTTCAAGGTACTCAATTTCTTCAAATCTTCTCCTATTAGTTCCTATAACAAGGAAATTGAGTCTAAGATGCAAAAAGTCCTTGAAAACCTAGAATTTCACTCAAGTCAAAGGGGTGATCTAGGATTGAAAACAGGTAGGGTTGTTAGATCTGGGTTGAGTAATGAACTCCCACAGAAATCACAAACAACATCGTTGGTTATCGGAACTAATATTTATGGCAGAGATGATGATAAAAAACAGATCGTTGACTGGCTGATATCCGACAACAACAATCCTAACCAGCCATCAATACTTTGTATTGTGGGAATGGGCGGGCTGGGTAAGACCACACTTGCCCAACATGTATTCAATGACCCAAGGATAAACGAGGCCAAATTTGATTTCAAAGCTTGGGTTTGTGTTTCAGATGAATTTGATGTTTTCAAAGTATCAAAAGTAATTCTTGAGGCTGTTACTAAATCAACTGATGATAGTGGAAATTTAGAGATGGTCCATACAAGATTAAAAGAAAAATTGACTAAGAAGAAATTTCTTCTCGTTTTGGATGACGTTTGGAACGAGAACCAATGTAATTGGGAAGAAGTGCAGAAGCCTCTCATGTTTGGAGTCCAAGGGAGTAGGATTCTAGTCACTACACGTAGCAAGGAAGTTGCCTCTACCATGCGGTCAGAAGTTCACTCCTTAAAGCAATTACAAGAAGATGATTGCTGGAACTTGTTTGTTAAATACGCATTTAAAGACATTGATACTCAACAAAATCCAGAGTGCACGGAGATTGGCAAGAAGATAGTTGAAAAATGTAAAGGACTACCTCTAGCACTGAAAACAATGGGAAGTTTATTATACAACAAATCATCTGTTTCAGAGTGGGAAAGTGTGTTCCAAAGCGAAATATGGGAATTTTCACAAGACCGTTGTGATATTATCCCTGCTTTAGCAATGAGCTATATCCACCTTCCTTCCCATCTGAAGGTTTGCTTTGCTTATTGTGCCCTGTTTCCCAAGGATTATGAGTTTAAGAAGGAGCATTTGATGCACTTGTGGATGACTGAAAATCTCCTACATTGTCCTTCAGAAAAAGTTTGCCAACAATACTTCAATGATCTACTATCAAGATCCTTCTTCCAACAATCAGGTGAAGAGGAAGAAGTATTTGTGATGCATGACCTTCTAAATGATTTGGCAAAGTATGTCGGTGGAGGCATATACTTCAAGTGGGAAATTGGTCAAAAAGAGAAGATACAAGAAATAACTCGTCATTTTTCAGTTGAACTTGAATCCTCTCAAAATTTTGATGGGTTTGAAACCCCATGCAACACAGAAAGGTTACGTACATTTATGCGGACAGGTAGGAGAATTCATGATCTCGACCATTGGGGTGTCAATGTGTCGATACATGAATTATTCTCCAAGTTTAGGCTTTTACGAATTTTATCTCTGTCTCATTTCTCTGACATTAAAGAGCTGCCTGACTCTATTGGCAATCTTGAGCATCTCCGATTGTTAGACCTCTCATATACTTTAATACATAGGCTTTCTGGAAAGATATGTTCACTCTCCCACTTGCAAATACTGAAGTTGAACTACTGTATGTATTTGAAGGAGTTACCTTCAAATTTGCATTTAATCACGAATTTGTGTCTCCTTGAATTGCAAGCTAATAATTTGAAAACGGTTCCGCCAAGATTGGGAAAACTGAAGAATCTTAAAGTAGTCATTGAATCCTTTAAGGTTGGCCGCGACAGGGAGTTCGGTATTCAACAGCTAGGAGAGCTCAACCTTGATGGAAGTCTTTCAATTTGGAAGTTGCAGAATATTGAAAATTCAGTGGATGCATCAGAAGCATATTTGAAGAATAAAACACTCCTTGTGAAGTTAGAGTTGAGCTGGACAAGGAGTAGGGACTCTATTGATTCGAAAAAAGAAGAGGAGATAATTAAGAACCTGCAACCTTCCGAAAACTTAAAGGAGTTAGCAATCTTTGACTACGGCGGGAAACTATTTCCAAACTGGTTACATTCATTACCGAACCTGGTGTCCTTAGTGTTGGATGCATGATCATTCCAAACGTTTACCTCCCCTTGGAATTTTGCCATTTCTTAAGGACTTGAAAATAATTAGACTTGATGGGATAGTGAGTATTGATGCTGATTTTTATGGGAGCAACTCCTCTTCATTTAAGTCTGCAAAATTTGACATTCTCTGATATGAGACAATGGAAAAAATGGGAATGCAAAACAGGTATTTTTCCAAATCTTCAAACACTTTATATAAATGATTGTCCCAAGCTGAAAGGAGTGCTGCCAGAGCAACTTGTTCCTTTGAAAGAAATAAGAGTTATAAACTGCCAACAACTTGAGGCTTCCGCTCCAAGAGCTCTAGATTTAGTTGCTTTAGATTGTGGAAAGTTGCATTTGGACTGGGCTACCATGAAAAGTCTCATAATGGAAGCATCATTGGTAGAAATTGTTTGGTCTGACACTGTTGAATATTTGTACATTACCTTGAAGTCAATAAGCGATGATTGTGTCGCTCTAAGGATCTTTCCATTGGATTTCTTCCCAACACTCAAAATGCTTGAACTCAGTGGATTTCCTAATCTGCAGATGATTTCACAGGATCACATTCACAATCATCTCGAGAGTATGACAATGGAAAAGTGTCCTAAATTTGAATCATTGCCTGCAAACATGCATATGTTGCTTCCATCTCTCAATGAGCTACACATAAGAGACTGTCCAAAACATGAGTCGTTTTCTGAGGGAGGTTTGCCATCAAATCTAAAAGTTATGACACTGAGTTGCTCTAGACTACTTGTTGGCTCACTGAAAAGAGCATTCAGAGATAATCCTTCTCTTGAACAATTGTTCATTGAAAAAGTGGATGCAAAATGTTTTCCTGATGAAGGTTTGCTTCCACTCTCTCTTACTGAACTAATCATCCGTGATTGTCCAAATCTAGAAAAACTGGACTATAAGGGTCTTTATCAACTCTCATCTCTCCGATCATTGCGTCTTGAAAACTGCCCCAACCTTCGATGCTTACCAGAAGAAGGCCTTCCAAAATCAATTTCACATCTTCTCATAAGTAGTTGTCCTTTGCTGGATCAGCGTTGCCAAGAAGGAGGCGAAGACTGGGAAAAAATTTCTCACATTCAACACCTAAGCATACAATGGTGACTTGTTTGTTTTCAATAGTGATGCATTTGGTGGGTTACAATTATCAATCTTTTGGACGTGTAAATAAACTACTTTTCTCTTTCTTTTGGATTTCGATGTTTAGATGTTTTTGTTATATATATTTCTTTTTTGTCACATGTGCATGATGCATATATTCAAACCTTCTTTCCTCTCAATACTTTTAATGCGCCTTTCTTCTCAATACTTTTAATGCGCCTTTCTGATATAACCATTTCATGATTTATTAATGGGATAATATTAAGAATAAACAAATAAAAAAGCATTTAAAAAATGACACCTAAGATTTTAAATGAAATTGAAAGTTGTCAAAATTTAATAATTAGAAATCATTTTCCTTAATATCTTTGTCGGAGTGTGGAGTGTAGATACGATGATATACCCGAAACGATCGTAACCATAATTTCTTTAGATATGGTGGTAAATTCTAAACACAATTAATGATCTTGTTTAAAAAAATTGTAATGTCACAAATTTTATACTTGTTTTTTTCTAATGAATTTAAATTGTATAAGTTATATTCAATAATCACGCTTGAACATAATTACTACTAATAAAAAAAAACTTATGGTTTGGGAATTTTTTATCAAATATGTTAGAAAAATTAAATTAAAGAAGTTTGGTCAAGAACACAACCTTGCAACTTTCTGTATACTGATATTGTTATTCTGATATGAATTATGGGACACTCACTACAAAAAATATAATTTATATTGACAGTATATTTTTAGGGGTTATAATAAACCGTTAAAAATTAAAACAAATTTTGTCAATTATTCAAACTGCTATAAATTTTATACTTCAATCGTTTTTAAATAATGGTGTTTTTCATTCAGTGGTGTCTTTTCTAAAAACACAAGAACGCATTTTGAAAATGGCTATGATTGCTTCTACAATTCGCCTGAAACTTTTTTTGGAGATGAAAACTTGAATGGAAAACTCAAAGAAGAAAAGACAATATTTGGTGTCAAAGCAAAAAAATATGCAGTTCATCCATATAGGGCTACAATTTTCTCTTAAGCTAACTAATCGAAACTAGGTATAATTTTTTTATGTATCATTATTAATTGTGTGCATTTTATAGCGTGTTTTTGGTTGGAGAGGGAAAAGAATTTGCAATTTATATTCATGTAATTTAATTTTAGTTATTCTTATTTAGTTTAATTATGTTAAATACATGGTTGAGCTACTTCGGTTGTTTCTTTTTTCCTCTTTCCAACAAACTTTTCTCCCAAGCTAACAAATGGAAACGAGGTAAGAATTTTTTTTACGTTCATTATTATTTGTATGCATTTAATAGCGTGTTTTTAGTTTGAGAGGGGAAAGAATTTGTAATTCGTATTCAACATAATTTAATTTTAGTTATTCTTGTTTAGTTTAATTATATTTAATACATGGTTGGGCTACTTAGGTTGTTTCTTTTTTCCTCTTTCCAACAATAGAGACCCTTGATCCTTCATTGTTCTGGTTCCAGACTAAATTTTGAGTCTGAAAGACAAAGAAAGCAGATAGTGATCTTAATTGTGATACAACTAGAGTCCTGTTATTGTACTTCTCATATACAACAATCATTTATGTATTTAATTCTCTTGCTTACTTTTGAGTAGAAGAAGCTAAGAAAAGTAAAAGTTCAAGACTGGAAAAGACTCATAATCTAATATGTTATCTTTGTTAAATCAAATGTCCACAACTAATTAGAAGATAAAGAAAATCCGGATGACCAAAACAAGTATATTTAAAAGGTTTTTCCTCTGTTTTATTATAATTATTTTTTAAAATTTATAACATATATGCTTGAGACATGATACTACAGGTATAAAATTTAGCTGATTCGACAATTTGCTTTTCAGTATTTTACCTAATTTGAAAGGTTTCTAAATGTTATGAGTATAGTATGCCAACTCCTATGTAAATTGTGTTTATTTACAAATCACAATCATAACTATATCATGATTTGGACTCTAAATTCCATAATTCTTGTTTTCAGTTGCTCTCTTTAGTTATGTCAAGTGTTGCTCGGTTCATACGCATTCTCTGGTTTCTTCTCTTCTCTTCAAGCTTTTGGTCTCAAAATATAGGAACTACCTATGCATTTGGAAATGAGACCGATCAATTTACAACTACCTATGCTCAAATTCAAAGAATCAATATTCTTTTACCTTTTCTTTTCTTTTTTATCAGCAATATCGCTTTACCCTAAGGAAGTGTTCAACTCTTGGAATAGTACAAGCCACTTTTGCAAGTGGTTCAGAGTAGTCACATGCATTCCACGACACCAAAGAGTCGCAGAACTAAATCCAATAAGATGTCACTTGCATGGTTTGCTATCACCACGCATTGGTAACCTCTCCTTTTTTAGAATAGATATTTGGCACATATGCGTTAGAGGGGTGTTATCTAATTCATGTTTGCCTAAATTACTCTTTTTCCTTAATCTCTTCATGTTTTCCAGGTTTTATATTTCTACGGTCAAGTGAAATAGCCAGTGAATTTGAGTCTTTACTCCATGAATTCTGCTGTTTTATTTAGTTTTTATCTGGATTTGATTTTACATGTAATTATAATTTGTCTAAAATATATATAAAATCTTCTAAAAAAGCATGTGGCTCGTTGTATGTAATCAAAACTTGCAGTTGCTGCTTGTGCAAAAGCAATCAGTGTTCTAGGCAGCCAGCGTAATGGCCCCTTTTTATTAGTATCTATGTTTTTATATACTCTTTTCACACCATAGAACATTAATGTAAGTCTTAAATACATTAGTTGAAAAAAAAAATGAAAAAATCTTAGTTTCACTGCTATGTTTGCTGACAAGAAGAGAAAGGGAAGAATATGATGAGTGTGCGTTTTCGTTCGGATAGACTTGGAGTTCATAAACTATTACACTTGCTAGATTACACACATCCAATGCAAGGTCCACCTCAATACTTTATTGCATTTCTCTGATAAAAGCAACATTTTTTTCTTTTGGTTGAAGTTTGAGATATGAAAAACAAAGTTATGTAGTTTAGATGTAACAGATAATATTTAAAGGATTAGCTAGCACGTTGTGACATAGAGTATAAGTATAATGCATATGATTAGGGTTGGGCAAAAATAACTTAATTATACTAAACTATAGTTAACTAAACTATATCAAACTAAAAATAACTGAATTACTAATAAAAAAAACTGAACTATACTATTGATTAGTTAAAGTTTTGAAAAACTGTACTTGAAATGGTTAACTAGTTAACTATTGTAATGTGAGATTGAAGGACAGAGAATGAGGTGGTGTGGGATTTGCGGAGGTGGAATAAGATGAAGTGGATGACATCGATGACGGAGCACAACCATTTGTAAGTGGAACGGAGCAACAACACTAATTCCATTGGTTTGGTAGACCAGAATTTTAAATAAATCTTTCTTTTTTCTTAGTTTAATTAAATTAAATTTTAATTTTAATATTTTGAAAGAATAATACTTTTTTAAGAAATTGGTATTTAGAAATAATAATATTCTTTTATACGATTTTGGTTAATACATGGTTTAGCATATATTTAATTTACTAATTGATGTTGTGAATAATTAATTAAGTTGCCAAAAATGCCAAAGAATAACGTATAAAGTAATCATAGAAAAATATAAATATGAGTATTCTAAATAAAAAGTAACTGAATGCAGAACAGTAACAATAAATAAGTAATATAGTAATATATTTTTAAAAGGCTGCCTATAAAAGAATTACAATGAGAATTTAAATTTATTTACAAAATAAGTATAATAAAATCAATTTTATTTATATAAAATTAGTAATATACTTATAAATATTTAAATATGTTATATTTAGAAACAAAATTGAAAATATATTATACTTTTAAGAAAGCAAAATGTAAAATATAAATTTAAGTCATATTTTTATATTTAGTTTCCAATATAACTTTAGTTACATAAAATAAAAATATATAAAATTATAAAAGTTAATATATTTTACTAATTTTTAGTTAATAATTAATTTTAGTTACATAAACATATGTATTAAGATTTAAACCTTTGTATTAACACGTATTAATATGTTAATTTTGGTGTATTGAACTATGATATATATGATGTTGGTTTCGTTGAGAAATGGATGATCGTGTTTGTCTTCAATATGATTTTTGAAATACAAAACTTGCTCATGTTGTTTGGGATTTTGTAATTTTCTTAAGCAGTTTGGTTTAAATTCAATGCAATTCGGTACAAAAATACTACAATTCGGTTCAAAAATAGTGCATTTGGTTCAAAAACAGTGCATTTGATTCAAAAATAGGGCAATTCAGTTCAAAATTAGTAAATTTTGGTTCAAAACCAGTACAATTTGGCTAAAAAATATTACAATTTGGTTCAAAATTAGTGCAATTCGGTTAAAAAATAATACATTTTGGTTCAAAATCAAAGCAATTCGGTTCAAAAATATTGTAGTTAAGTTCAAAAATAGTGCAATTCAGTTCAAGAATAATGCAGTTCGTAAAATAGTTCTATTTATAACAGTTCAGTTCATATTATAGTACACTGCAATTCAATTCAGTTTGTTAGAAAAAAATAGTTTAGTTCAGTTTGTTTGAATTATTTTTCAATTCAGTGCAGTTCAAGTGAACTGATTTTTAGTACATTAATTTTGAATGGTTCAGTGAAGTTCAGTACATTTTGCTCAGCCCTATATATGACAATCACAAAGAATTGCTTGGACTATAGCGATTGTTATAGAAATGTTGATCTTTCTTAGTTTATGGGTGGTATCTTAGTTTTAGATAACAGGATTAGCTCAAAGGTGCATAGGCCTTATGTCATTAAGAAGTGTTGATCTTTTGCCAACAAGTTGGTTGGCAATTTGCCTGGTAATTACTACTAAATTTCTCTATCTAACTTTGTCACCAAAATATACTCCAAATTATTATTATTATATAATACATACAGACACACATCTTTCTTTCTTTCCTTTCAAACCTAATAACAATAAAACAAAAAACAAAAGCTAGAACTCACTAATTTACATAATTAAATCAATTTTATAGAACTCACTATGAGATTGGTGTTTATAGGGAGAGACCATGCAAGCTACCAATGCCAAGAAGCCATGCAAAGTTGCAAGTAAAGCAACAAAACCAAATCCAAGCCCTTCTAAGGATCCTCAAAGTAAGATATATTATGTCACATATGCACACCAAATTTTGATTGCAAAGTAAGAAAACTTAAAATAACTAGGATTATGATTTAACTCCATCGATGAACTTTGCAGGTTGATTTGTATGCATGCAATTCTTTATTTAATTTATGTTTTGATTATAGAAGGTGAGTATGTTAAGTGATTGTTTTGCTAATTCTTTAATACTTAGGAGGATAACTTACCTAAAAGGTGATAAAAGCTCATCTTTTCCACCACTAAATAACTTAAAACCCATGAAAACATTGTAAGTTCAATGACTTATAAATGCTTTTTCTGTTAGAAGTTTTTTCAGAAATGAACTATAGTTTACTTGGACAGCATAATGCAGGGTATTAAGAAAATGCAAGATTAAAGGAGAAATCTCAAAATATATTGGGAGAATGGAAAAACTAAAAGTAAGTTGTTCAACTAGTAACTTTATCAAGAGTCATCCACGCTTGTATATGACACCGTGAGTGCTTCTTGAAACTCGTAAATGTGTTTGCCTTTTTTGTAAGACCACTGCATGGAAATATTTACAAGAAGGGATTGATTGGTGATTCTAGATTGCATTGAATAGTTTATTTCTTTTGATAGACCATAGTAGCATTATTTGATCATGTAACAGAACCTGTTTAGCTGCAATAGGGGTAGGATTTATAAAATTTCTCATTTATTCCTTTCACTTTGGTGATATAGTCACGATCTTTAGGTATGATAAAATTTTTAGTGAGGTCAACTGGTTTCATGAATCACACACTTGCCAATTGTTTCAGTAAAAGATAAACCTTTAAGTATTTATCATGAAATCTTACAACTTTCTTAATTATCCTTTTTGGTTTCTCTTCCCCTTTTCATAGGACAAACAAAACCATGTTGCAATTTACAATGTTAACCAATTTTATGTCATCTTTATCTCAATCACTACTATACATACCAACGTCTTCTTTGTTGGGATTTTTGGGACTTTTGAAAATATGAAAGATATGAAATATATGAGAGATATATGTGATATGTTATACGGAGAAACATGTTTTTATATTTTATTGATATACTCTATATATAGAGTAAAATGTAACAAAATATCAAGTATAAAATAATTACAATATCTCACTCTTAATATAAAATAATAACTAATTTCCTAAAACTGAAATATATTTCTAAAACTGAAATATTTTCTAAAAACTAATTTAAATAAAAAAAAATATTAAGTAATATTCTCAAGATTCTCGTATAATACATTTATTTCATACCTTATCCTTTCTTTTGTGACTATACATCTATGTTGGAGTTCAATAAAATTGTCTTTAGATTGAGAGAGTACATAACTATCCTAAATAACCTTTGTAAAAAAACTGAGAAAATATTCAATCAAATTGACCCACATTTTACAAAGTATAAATGAAAATCACTTAAAATTAGTGGTAATCATGGACATCATTTTCAAATGAAAAGTAATCACTACTTTTTTCTGCATTCTTTTTGTTATTGATCGAAAATACTAATGCAGGTTTGGTTCTGGGTACTCGGAAGCTTCTGCTTAAGGTAGCTTCTGCTCAAGCCATATATGTAGGTTTTTAGTAGAAGATATTTTGTAGAACCATTATATTTTTTTTTTATATTTATCATCAACTCCAGCTCAAGGTTTTATATTAGGTATTTCTAGAATCAAAAGTATAATATGTTGTATTTTGTCTTTTAATGTTATTTTTCTCTTAGTAGCTTGGTGTATTACTGATTAGAATTTGCAGCCAACCAACTTTGTTTATCTCTTTCTTTTAAGTATTTATAATTTATAATATTTCAAATATTTGAAAGAACATATTATTTGGTTGTTGAGTATTTTCATGACTTATCTTCCCATTTTAGTTTTTTCTTGAAATACAAGGTGGTTGTTAGAGACATGTTAAATTTACCATTATATATTAGATTATTTATGCTTTATTTGTATAATCCTAAAATTATTTTTTGGATTTTTAAAAAATTTTAAAAATATTTCAAATAATTTTTGACAGTTTTTAATTGTAAAAATATGATATATTTTGTGGTGGTTTTTAACGTAAAAAATGTTATATTTTGTAGCAGCTTTTAACCATCAAAATATGATGCATTTTGTTACGGTTTTTAACTGTAAAAAATATGATGTGATTTGTGACGATTTTTAACTGTCAAAATATGATACATTTTATAGTGATTTTCAACTGCTATTATTTTTTCTTTTATGACAACAATACCAACCGTTAATATTTTTGTCAAAAATCGTTTTTCACATTTGTAATTGTGACGGTTGTTTTAACTGTCAAAAATTTTATTTGTGACGGTTTTTAACTGTTAAAAATTGTAATTTTAACCTCCTCAAATATCAATATTTTTTGTAGTGACTTCTTCTTAGTCGAAATAAATAGGTACATTTGTTTAATTCTTTTAAGAAAAAAGAATTTTTCTGATAAAATAATTAATTATTTTTTTTACATATTTAGATAACTCCAATTTCAATGCTACAATTATTTTTGTAATAATAATTTATTTGAAATAAAAACATATACAATTTTTCAATCATAAATAAAGTTTTTCTTTCGATTATAATCTATATAATCAAAGAAAATAATACGATTAACCCCTATAAGATTATGCTTAACTACACTCACACCCTCCAATATATATTAAAATAGATAATTATCTTTCTTACATTTTTGATAAAACTATCTGCATGTTCTATCTAATTTTAAATAATTAACTTATTTATATTTTTAATAAATCACTACTAAAAAAACTCATATTTCCTGCCAATTTTGTTTTGAAATTTTTTTTGTAGGAAATATTTATAAATTTTGTTATGAAAAAGAAATTTGTAGGAAATTGCTGCCAATTTTTTTGCAAAATATTTTGTATAAAACACTTTTAGCAACAAATTTTGTAAGAAATACTTACGAATTTTATAATTTTGTAAGAAATAATTACCCACGAAGGAATTACCTACCAATTAAAATTCTTAGAAAAAATAGCAGAAAAAAGCTTTTTCTTGCAAATTTTTTTAACAAATTTGCAAGAAAATTCCCATGTAATATGAAAATTTGTAGTAGTGAATGACATTCGTTTTTTCTCATAATTTTAATAAAATGACATTTATCTTCCTTCTTTTATTTAAAAGTATTATATTAACTTAAATAAAACTATAAAAAAATAAAATTATTATTTGTAAATATAAAAGTAAAGAAATTTCGATAAATAATTAATTTTTAAAAATAAAATGTCGTTTGAATATAAAAATAATGAAGTTTTAATTTAAAATCAAAATATGATGTATTTTTATTTATTTTTGTTTTACAACGACTTTCTCTTTTTTTTTCTTCTAAATCAATAACTAATTACACTTGCTAGATATAAAAAACAGTATTTTAAAACTAGAGAGACATATTTAACATAATATTAAGAATAATAGTAAATAGGATTTTTCCTATAACAAATACATTATTTATTTGCCGTGATGTATTTTCAAGACAAAACTTTAAGTTTGGTTAGAGAATACCGGGTGTTACTTTATTTTTTCTCTAACTTAATTATGATTTTTTTTGGCTCTAATAAAGAATGGAACTGGTTGGGCCTAGGCTCTTCCGAAGGCTATGAGAATCATCTATAATATTTACATAAGGTTTTTTCTTACTACATTCTTAAAATTGTCAACTCCATTGGTCAGTCGTAACCCATCCTAGAAAATATTTATTTTTAGGAGAGTTGAAAAAAATCTCAACCTTGAAAATGTCTCTCAAGTAGATTAAGATTAAGGTTAAGGTGGATTTGACCTTATTATAAAATTTTAATTAACTCTAAAAAGAATATCGATAGCTTGGGTCATATATTGAGAAGGACCATCTCAGGTCGAAGGTCTAGATGAGTGTGCCTAGGTCGAAGATCGTGATGTGCCATTTCAGATGAAAATTTGAGATAGACTCTCTCGAACTGAAGGTTAGAAAGGGTCAACTAGGATTGAAGGTCAAGACAACGTCACCACTCCGAAGACGAGATCGAGTCAAAAGTCGAGACGAGTTAGTCCAAAACGAATGTAAAAATGGGTCAACTCAGGCCAAAGATTTAGACGGACTAGCCTAGGCCAAATGTAATATTATTTTCAGACATAAATGTAAAATATATTTCTCATAAAAGAATAAAATTGAAAATGACAAAAAATGGTATGAAAAAAGAATTAATACTTTAATTATAAATTATTCTTTAATCATTTGTTAAATGATGAAGTATTTAAAAATTATATAAGAATAAAATTAGTAATGAAAAAATTTTTTATTAAGAACTATATTTAAATTTGAGAAACTACAAAATACTATTTAAGAACTAAAATAATGGTTTATTAGATATTAAATTATAGAGATAAAAGTAAAGTATATTTTGCATAAAAGATAAAATTATAAATAAAAAAATAGTATAAAAAATAATTAATATTTTAAATATAATTCTTTTTAATAATTTATTAAATAATTAAGTATTTAAAAATTATATAAAGAAAAATTAAGAATAAAAAATAATAATTTATTAAGAACTAGTAGTGCTATTTAAATTTGAAAAATTAATAAAACTATTTAAAACTAAAATAATAATTTATTAAATATTAAATTATAAAGAGTTCAACTATTTATTTTACGGCAAAATAAAAATCAGTTTAACAACAATGAAATACCACTCATGGTTTGAGTTTTCCCTTGTAATTGTTATTGGTGCAAGTCCCAAAAATTGAAAACTCACGCAAAGTAACTTTTCATGGTTTCATTTTATCATTGGGAGGGACAAACTAAAGTGTTATATTATTTTTAAAGTGATATACTAATAATCTAACAAATAATAATCTAACAAATGATAAAAAAATTATATTATTTTGGTTTCTCCAAAATTTTTGGTGAAGATTCGCCGTCAATTCTTAGTCAAGATCGACAAAAGACACGATCAATAAAACCAAATGTAGGCCACTTTTCCATTTCTATTCTTCATCAAATGATTATAATTCCCATTTATTTGTTGAAAAAATATGTTCGAAGACATGTCATTTTAATAATACTTAGTGACCTTTGTCTTTATAAAATATATGATTCGTCAGATAATAAACTATATAGTTTCTAAATATTCTATATACTATATATATTACATATGATTAATTATTTTATTTTATTTTGTTTTATATTCAACTTGTTAATCTATTTTATTATTATATATAATTATAACCTTTCTGTAAAAATGATACATATCCTTCAATAAATTATTTTATTTCGTTCTTCTTTAATAATTATGAACTGTTATGAGTAAACCATCATTCATAAAATAGAATATCACCATTCATTTCATGATAATGTTAACCCTGAATTTGGTTTGGCCAGTCAAAATTAAAATAAAAATAACACTGAAAGATAAGAATCTGAGTTATTGACCTATTTGTTAACTTTGGTTAAGTTGTTTCACGATGATAGCAGTATGCGATCACTCTGTCCTCCTAAATATGTAAATGTATTATTCTAGAAAGATTAAAGGTTGTACTGTAAATATTATTTTAATATCATGAAAAAAAAAATCCGATTGTAAAATACAGTGCATAGCCAAAAAAATCACATAAAAAGTTGATATATGAAGAAATAAAATAAAAGATTTTAACATATTCTTCAATATATCTCTTAATTTAAATGATAGCCACTCATTCATAAATGGAATACAGCTGTTAAAGTCTGTGATCAATTATTTGTTGACTCTGTATCGCACTGAGTCATTCGCAAAAGCTAATACAGTTCGTGAATCCATTCGTGCTTGTTTAACCATGGCATTAGAATTTGTCGGTGGTGCATTTCTTTCTGCTTTTCTTCAGGTTGCATTCCAGAAGTTAGCTTCCCCTCAAATTCTCGATTTCTTTCGTGTAAGAAAGCTTGATCAAAAGCTGTTATACAAGTTGGAAACAAAGCTGCACTCCATCCATTCTCTGGCTGATGCAGCTGAGCGAAAACAGTTCACGTATCCACACGTCAGAAGCTGGTTACTTAAGGTCAAAGATATTGTCCTTGATGTAGAGGATCTCTTGGATGATATACAAATGTTCTCCAAAAGAGAATTGGATGCTGATTCTGAATCTCAAGTCCTTACCGGCTGTACTTGCAAGGTACTCAATTTCTTCAAATCTTCTTCTATTAGTTCACATAACAAGGAAATTGAGTCTAGGATGGAACAAATCCTTGAAGACTTAGAATTTCTCTCAAGCCAAAAGGGTGCTCTAGGATTGAAAACAACTAGCGGTGTTAGATCTGGGTTGAGCAATGAACTGCCACAGAAATCACAAACATCATCGTTGGTTGTTGGAACTGATATTTATGGCAGAGATCATGATAAAAAACAGATCGTTGATTGGCTGATATCTGACACCAACAATTCTAACCAGCCATCAATACTTTCTATTGTGGGAATGGGCGGGCTGGGTAAGACCACGCTTGCTCGACATGTATTCAGTGACCCAAGGATAAACGAGGTTAGATTTGATGTCAAAGCGTGGGTTTGTGTTTCAGATGAATTTGATGTTTTCAAAGTATCAAGAGCAATTCTTGAGGCTGTTACTAAATCAACAGATGATAGTAGAGATTTAGAGATGGTCCACACAAGATTAAAAGAAAAATTGACTAAGAAGAAATTTCTTCTTGTTTTGGATGATGTTTGGAACGAAAACAAGCCTAAATGGGAAGAACTGCAGAAGCCTTTAATGTTTGGAGTCCAAGGGAGTAAGATTATAGTGACCACACGTAGCAAGGAAGTTGCTTCTACCATGCGGTCAGAAGTTCACTCCCTGAAGCAGTTACAAGAAGATGATTGTTGGAACTTGTTTCTTAAATATGCATTTAAAGACGATGATACTCAACAAAATCTAGAGTGTAGGGAGATTGGCATGAAGATTGTTGAAAGATGTAAAGGACTACCCCTTGCATTGAAAGCAATGGGAAGTCTATTATACAACAAATCATCTATTTCAGAGTGGAAAAGTGTGTTCCAAAGCGAAATATGGGAATTTTCACAAGAGCATTGTGATATTGTCCCTGCTTTAGCATTGAGCTATGTCCACCTTCCTTCCCATCTAAAGGTCTGCTTTGCTTATTGTGCCTTGTTCCCCAAGGATTATGAGTTTAAGAAGGAGCATTTGATGCACTTGTGGATGACTGAAGATCTCCTACACTGTCCTTCAGAAAAAGTTTGCCAACAATACTTCAATGATCTACTATCAAGATCCTTCTTCCAACAATTAGGTGAAGAGGAAGAAGTATTTGTGATGCATGACCTTTTAAATGATTTGGCAAAGTATGTTGGTGGAGGCATATACTTCAAGTGGGAAATTGGTGAAAAAGATAATATACAAAAAGTAACTCGTCATTTTTCAGTTGAACTTAAATACCATCAATATTTTGATGGGTTTAAAATCCCATGCATCACAGAAAGGTTACGTACATTTATGCCGACAACAGGTAGGAGAATGGATTCTTTCGCCCGTTGGAATATCAATATGTCGATACATGATTTTTTCTCCAAGTTTAGGCTTTTACGAATTTTATCTCTGTCTCATTGTTCTGACATTAAAGAGTTGCCTGACTCTGTTGGCAATCTTGAGCATCTCCGATTGTTAGACCTATCATATATTAGACTAAAAAAACTTTCTGAAAAGATATGTACACTCTCCCACTTGCAAATACTGAAGTTGAACTATTGTAGAAGTTTGAAGCAGTTGCCTTCAAATTTGCATTTACTCACTAATTTGTGTCGCCTTGAATTGATAGCGAATAATTTGAAAAAGTTGCCGTCGAGTTTGGGAAAACTAACAAATCTTAAAGTAGTCATGAATTCCTTTAATGTTGGGCGTGGCAGGGAGTTCAGTATTCAACAACTAGGAGAGCTCAACTTTGATGGAAGTTTATCAATTAGGGAGCTGCAGAATATTGAAAATTCATTGGATGCATCAAAAGCATATTTGAAGAATAAAACACTCCTTGTGAAGCTGGAGTTGCAATGGGGATGGGATAGAGACTCTATTGATTTGAAGAAAGAAGAGGAGGTAATTAAGAATCTGCAACCTTCTGAAAACTTAAAGGAGTTGGAAATCTTTCAGTACGGCGGGAAACAATTTCCAAACTGGTTACATTCATTACCGAACCTGGTGTCCTTATACTTGAATGGATGTGGGTCTTGCGAACGTTTACCTCCCCTTGGACTTTTGCCATTTCTAAAGGACTTGAGTATTGCTGAGCTTGATGGGATAGTGAATATTGATGCTGATTTTTATGGGAGCAACTCTTCTTCATTTAAATCCCTGCAAAGTTTGAAATTCTCCCATTTGGGACAATGGGAAAAATGGGATTGCAAAGCAGGTGTTTTCCCACGTCTTCAATATCTTACTTTAATTTCATGTCCTAAGCTGAAAGGAGTGCTGCCAGAGCAACTTGTTCCTTTGAAAGAAATAAGAGTTATAAACTGCCAACAACTTGAGGCTTCCACTCCCAAAGCTCTAGCTTTAACTGCTGAAGATTGTGGAAAGCTGCATTTGGACTGGGCTACCATGAAAAGTCTCATATTGAAAGCATCATTGCTGGAAATTGTTTGGTCTGACACTGTTGAATATTTGTACATTACCTTGAATTCAAGAGATTATTGTGTTGCTCTAAGGATCTTTCCATTGGATTTCTTCCCAAAACTCAAAAGGCTTGAACTTAGTGGGTTTCCTAATCTGCAGATGATTTCACAGGATCACATTCACAATCATCTCGAGGGTGTGACAATTGATAAGTGTCCTAAATTTGAATCATTGCCTGCAAACATGCATATGTTGTTTCCATCTCTCAATGAGCTACACATAACAGACTGTCCAAAACATGAGTGGTGTCCTGAGGGAGGTTTGCCATCAAATCTAAAAGTTATGACGCTCAGTTGCTCTAGACTACATGTTGGCTCACTGAAAAGACCATTTAGAGACAATTCTTCTCTCGAAAGATTGTGCATTGAAAAAGTGGAAGCAGAATGTTTTCCTAATGAAGGTTTGCTTCCACTCTCTCTTATTGAACTAACCATCTATGGTTGTCCAAATCTAGAAAAACTGAACTATAAGGGTCTTTACCGACTCTCATCACTCCAATCATTGGTTCTTGATGATTGCCCCAACCTTCAATGCTTACCGGAGGAAGGTCTTCCAAATTCAATTTCATATCTTTACATTAGTCGTTGTCCTTTGCTGAAACAGCGTTGCCAAGAAGGAGGCGAAGACAGACAAAAAATCGCTCACATTCAACACCAATACCTATATTGCTGACGTGTTTGTTTTCAATAATGATGCATTTGGTGCGTTACAATTATCAATCTTTTGGACGTGTTTCTTTTGGATTTGGATGTTTAGATGTGTATGTTACATATATATATATATATACATATACATATATATATATATACATATATATATATATATATATATATATATATATATATATATATATATATTTTTTTTTCTTACATGCTCATGATGCATGTATTCAAACCTTCTTCTCAATACTGTTACTGCGCCCTTCTGATATAACCATTTCATGATTTATTATTGTTGTCGAGTGTGGAGTGTATATATGAGGATACATATATCCGAAACGATGGTAAACATCATTTCTCTATATATGGTGGTAAATTTTAAAAATAACTAGGTCTTTTTTTTTTGTTTATTTTAATTATGTTTTAAAAATAAAAAAATGATTATTATATTTAAAAAATGAATTAATTTCTGTAATCTTATTAACTGTTATAATTATATTTGATTATAAATATAATATTTAACTCTAGAATTAATATAAAGGATGACACTAATTGATGAAAGGGAAGAAATTGAAATGTTCAAATATTTTAGTATTTTATAATATTTTATCATATATGTTAGAAAATTAAATTAGAAAAGTTTGGTCAAGTTAACACAACCTTGCAACTTTCTGTATACTAATATTGTTATTCTGATATGAATTATGGGATACTTCTTTTTAGTCGATATAAACATATAGGAATTTTCATAATGAAAATAAATATCAAATAAAGGTATTAAAAAATTATAAAATATTTATCATATATAGCTATTTAATTGATTACAAATATTTTCATAATTAAAAAAGGTTCTCCTATTCCCAGCTATCCCCAGTTGAAAATGTTAAATTTGAATAATTCAGTATTGCAGAAAAATTAATGCTATGAATAATTCAGTGTTACTAAGAAAAGGAAGTAATGGCTAATTGCTATGAATACATACATACACATGAAGTTAAGGGCAATTTGTTAAAAAAATTTCAAAAAATAAATATAAAATATAAAATTTACACGTATTTATGTATATTATGAAATTAGTTTATTTTTAATTAACATGAGACTCCATGTAAGGCCCTTTATTTCTGCCCCTTAATCTTTAGGGCTGCCCTGCAGCAGTGGGCCTAAAAGCCGGCCCATAGGATAAAAGTCTTTGTGTTGTCCTAATTTCATACTCACTCTCACTCTTGCAAAACTCAGCAGCCGTCGCCTCCCCTTCCGCACTAGAGTTCTACTAGGGTTTGTTCCCGTCTTGAACCAGTCCGTCCCAAGTGCCCAAGTAGTGAGTTCTACTCCACGTAAGTGATTCTGACCCTACTGTGATTGCTTCCTAAAGCTGTTCTTCGCATTTCACCGTTTAGAATCGAACTAACCCCTTTTTCTTCCACTGTTACGCTGTTCCGCCAGTTCTGCAAGTTCAGCACTTGAGCTGCTGTGCTCCGAGGTCCTGTGTCAAAGTTGTGTTAGCCCTTCTCCAGGTACGGGAAGTTAGGGTTTCATGTTGGGTTGTCTTTGATCTGTTTTGAGTTGTTCTTGATCTGTTCCTGAGCTTGTTGCATGTTTGTATGGATAAAATCGCTATTTGGGGTGCGTGGGATACTATATATGATTAAAGGTTCGAAAATCGTATCTGCTGCAGGTGAATCCAGGGCGAGACCTGGTAATCTCGCCCAGGCGAGTTGAACTCGCCTAAGCGAGTCTAGCGGAGGCTCACCCAAGCCTTTTTCGCCCAAGGTCGCCCAGACGACCAGCTCTTTCATTTTGAGCGAGCAGACAACTCGCCCAGGCGATAGGGGTTTCGCCTAAGCGAGATCCCGCGTTGTTCATGCTCCTGTTTGGTGCCCTCGCCTAGGCGAAGGGGGACTCGCCTGAGCGAGACCCCTCAGCCTAAGCGAGGTGCTGGGCGAGACAGTGTTGTGTTTGGATGTCTGTTGGTTCCTGAATGATCTGTTTTGGTTGAGTATGATTGTATGATGAGTGATATGCATATAATGGAGCATGAAGTATATTTGGCATGATTCATGAATTGTAGATGATGGGTTGGTATGAGAATTGGCATGTGAATTAAATGAGACGGATAATATTAAAGTGGCATGATAACATGATGAGTTGGATCTTATTTACATGGATAAACTATGAGGTGTTGGAACGAGTGGGGCCTGGATCATGAAAGGCGTTGGCTTCGAAGGTTGGTACGAGTGATGTATATCTATGCGTGGTAATTATTATTTTGGTTATGTGAATGAGGTTGATCTGTGTCAGTGCATAATTCCTTGGGATCTCTAGGTGAGACTTTCAGGGTTGCGCTTCAGTGGTCGGGACGTAATTCCATGGCCCCTGTTAGTGGGTGTCCATGGTGATGCCCCATCTGTATAACCAGGTAAGGATTCAAGGTAAGGACTGCATCTTGACACTCTAAGGGGCCAGTTAGTCTCACTTAGAGCGGACTGACTCCTGTGGTGAGAGTAGCAGGAGGTCTGAAATTCATTAAGGGCTAACCTTGTGGTGAGGGAGATTTGATTCATCGTAACACTTGTAACACATAGCTCGGAGATGAGCAACTGAAGGTCGAGCAGGGGTATCCACCACAAGTGCAAGCATCCGCTAAATCCGACTAAGTTATACATATCCGGATGAGTCGAGTCGTAGTGTATTGAATGAGGAGTCGTAACATGCTTGGTTGTACATGGATATGGGATGATGATAATGCATTTGACTGTATGATGAATATGTGTTGGCTCTAGCTTACCCGTTTTGTTGCATGGTTGTATTGTATGTGGTTGTTCTTTATTGCGATGATCATCAATTTGATTGATGGGAGCAGATGGGCGAAGTTCTCGTGGTCAACAAGGGAATGGTGAATCCACTGCTTAGCTATCTGGGCTGGAGTTTTCTTCATGTTTTCTTAGGGCTATGGCCCATGTATCTCTTTATGCATTTCTACTCTACACTCTTTGTTAGACCTGTATTCAACTTTCCTTTGGCATCGTGGTGTGCCCTAGTTTTGTAGGGGTTGTGTTAAGGACCCCAAGATTACGCTACAGTATTATTATTGTGTGACGTTTTCCTTTAATTTCGCTTAATAATTAAATGGGACGTTACATTTATGGTATCAGAGCGGTCATTCCTTAGGTCTGTGGACTTGGATGTCCGCTTAGCTTCTCTGTGTGTCTCTGAGTGCGTGGTTAAAATTCTTGCCTTTATCAAGCCTAACCAAGTGATTTTCTGTGTGCCAGTAAACTATGACACCTCCTCGTAGGACTTCGTAATCGTCCCAGGGTGACGTGCCCGATATTGCCAGGGCTATCGAGGCGATGGTAGCTGCCATGACGCAGCAAAGTACAGCGATGATGCAGCAGCACGAGGCATCTATGCAACGACAGGCAGCGTCGCTAGAGCAGCAGTAGTTGGTGATGTAGCAGATGGAAGCTGCAAGGGTGGCTGCCGAGGATGCTCATCGGCAGCATATGGAGGCCCTCCGCCAGCTGGACGAGAATAGGGCGGCTGCCCCTATGTTTGGCCCTGAGCCACGACCACCAGTCAGGGAGTGGAGTCTGGAAGACTTTCTGAAACACCATCTCGTGAAGTTCAACGGGAAGACTAGTCCAGATGCAGCCGATTAGTGGCTGAAGGATCTAGAGAGAATCTTCGATGCGAAGATGTGCCCAGCAGATAACAGGTTGGCATTTGCCGTCTACATGCTGACCGGGGAAGCTGAACACTGGTGGATGAGCATGAAGTCCATCATGGAGGAGAGAGGAGAGCCTGTGACTTGGGAGGCCTTTCGGGGAAAGTTTCTCTCAGAGTATTTCCCCGACAATGTCAGATACGCCAAGGAGGTGGAATTCCTCCAACTCACACAGGGAGGGAAGTCAGTAGCTGATTATGCTGAGAAGTTCAAGCATCTCAACCGTTTCTACACCTTGCCACTCGATGAGGAGTGAAGATGTCGCTAGTTCGAGAATGGACTCCGCGGTGACATTTGCTTGATGATGGCACCCTTGTCCATCAAGGATTTTGCCGCTCTGGTGGAGAAGGCCAGGGTAATGGAGAAGATGAAGAATGAGGTAGAGGGTCAGCGGCCTCAGCAGCCTCAGAGGATTGGTGGACCATCGGGGTCCAAACCCAGACATGACGAGCGGAGGAGACCGTATGACAGACCTTCTCATCAGCCTCAGGGGTCTAGGGGTCTTCCTCCTCAGCAGGGTCGAGTGTAATGTTACACATGTGGAGGACCCCACCCGAGGTACGCTTGTCCCCGTATGAAGGGTTATCGTCGGTGCAACAATTGTGGCAAGGAAGGCCACTTTGGGAAGGACTGTCCCAACCTTGCTAGGGCAGCAACACGCTCTCCAGTTCAGACTCCCCATCAGCATCAGAGGAGGGACAGAGGCAACAGGCCTCAAGCGACAGGCAGGGTGTATGCTATGACAGGAGCAGAGGCGAATGGTTCAGGTAACTTGGTTATGGGTTGCTGCTTGATAGCTGGTGTGTCTTGCTGTGTGTTGTATGACTCTGGAGCGACACACTCCTTTGTGTCAGATAGTTGTGTGAAACGTCTGGGTTTGCCAGTATGTGAGCTACAGTGCAAGCTTGCGGTGTCTACTCCGGCGTCGGGATTGGTCACAACGTCGTCTTTGTGTGCTAGGTGTCCAGTGGAGGTAGAGGGACGCAGGTACAAGGTGAATCTAATCTGCCTGCCTTTGTAAGACTTGGAAATGATCTTAGGGATGGATTGACTCTCTGCCAATCGCGTCCTTATAGACTTTCGGGAGAAGAGGTTGTTGTTTCCCGATTCAGAGGAGCTCGAGTTGATGTCCCCTCAAGGGGCGGTGAGGGAGATTCAGAGTGGCGCGCAGTGCTTCATAATCTTCGCCCGTATGGAGGTGGGAGAGGGAGAGAGACCATCAGTCATACCTGTGGTGCATGAGTTTGAAGACGTGTTTCCGGATGAAGTACCAGGGTTGTCTCCCAGTAGAGAAGTGGAGTTCTCTATTGACCTGGTACCAGGGACGGGTCCGGTATCGATGGCTCCAGCAGAGTTAGTGGAACTCAAGAAACAGATAGAAGAGCTGATGGAGAAGCAGTTTATTCGACCCAGTACTTCGCCGTGGGGAGCACCAATGTTGTTAGTAAAGAAGAAAGATGGGAGTTCACGTCTGTGTGTGGACTACAGGCAATTAAACAAGATGACTATCAAGAATAAATACCCGCTCCCGAGGATTGATAACTTGATGGATCAGCTACATGGGTCATCAGTATTCTCGAAGATAGATCTACGATCAGTTTACCATCAAATTTTGGTGAAGGTCGATGATGTGCAGAAGACGGCCTTCCGATCCCGGTATGGACACTATGAGTACGTGGTTATGCCTTTTTGTGTGACCAATGTTCCCGCAGTGTTCATGGACTACATGAACCGGATTTTCAGACCCTTCTTAGATAAGTTTGTCGTAGTCTTCATAGATGACATCCTTATCTATTCTAAGACCCAGGAGGAGCATGAGGAACACCTGAGGATGGTGCTTAGTGTTCTGAGAGAAAAACAGTTGTATGTCAAGCTGTCCAAGTGCGAATTCTGGATGGATGAAGTGCAGTTCTTAGGGCATGTGATATCTGCGCAAGGCATTGCAGTGGACCCTGCAAAGGTCGAGGCAGTGGTAAAGTGGGAAAGCCCTAAGTCGGTCACAGAGATTAGGAGCTTTGTGGGGTTAGCAGGCTACTATAGGAGGTTCATAGAGGGATTCTCTAAGATAGTGGCACCTTTGACCTTGCTTACCCGGAAGGACCAACCCTTCACCTGGACGGATAAGTGTGAGGAGAGTTTCCAGGAACTGAAGAGGAGACTGACCAGTGCCCCGATACTAGCAATCCCAGACGTGGGGAAGCCTTTTGAGGTCTTTTGTGACGCCTCTCATCTTGGACTTGGTTGTGTTTTGATGCAAGAAAAGAAGGCGGTGGCGTATGCCTCGAGACAGCTTAAGGTGCATGAGCGCAACTATCCCACTCATGACCTGGAGTTGGCGGCTATAGTTTTTGCCTTGAAAATCTGGAGGCACTATCTTTATGGTGCTCAGTTTCTAGTGTTCAGCGATCATAAGAGCCTCAAGTATTTGTTTGACCAGAAGGAGCTGAACATGAGGCAGAGAAGATGGATGGAATTCTTGAAGGATTATGACTTCGAGCTTCTATATCATCCAGGGAAGGCAAATGTAGTGGCAGATGCTCTGAGTAGGAAGACGGTACACATGACACATCTCATGATAAAAGAGGTAGAACTACTAGAGAAGTTCAGGGACATGAAGATACAGGTGGAATTGGGGTCCGAGTCCATTAGGTGTAGTACCCTTACTATATCTAGTGACTTCTTGGACTCAATTAGAGAGAAGCAGTTGCTGGATGCCAGTCTGAACAGAGTCAGGGAACAGCTTGGGTTGGACAAGGTTAGAGACTTTGCCGTGAGTGATGATGGTATACTGAGATTTCAGGACAAGATCTGTGTACCTAATGATGCAGAGGTAAGGAAGTTGATCCTTGAGGAAAGACACAAAAGTCGTCTTAGCTTGCATCCTGGCATGACTAAGATGTATCAGGACCTCAAGGAGACTTTTTGGTGGCAGGGAATGAAGAAAGATGTGGCTCAGTTTGTATCAGCTTGTTTAACGTGTCAGAAGGCGAAGGTGGAGCATCAGAGACCCGGTGGCATTCTACAGTCGTTGGAGGTACCGGTGTGGAAATGGGACAGCATCTCGATGGACTTTGTGACCCATTTGCCACGAACATTTAGAGGACATGACGCCATCTGGGTCATAATAGATCGACTGACCAAGAGTGCACACTTTTTTGCGATGAACTTGAGGATGTCTATGGCCAAACTGGCTCAGTTGTACATTAAGGAGATAGTAAGACTTCATCGGGTGCCCTAGAGTATAGTTTCCGACAGAGACCCGCGGTTCACGTCCCGGTTTTGGCAAACGTTACAGAGTGATATGGGTAGCAAGCTCACCATGAGTTCAGCGTATCACCCTCAGACCGATGGCCAGTTTGAGAGGACGATCCAGTCGTTAGAGGATTTGTTGAGGACATGCATATTGGATCATCTGGGGGCTTGGGATGAGGTGTTGCCCTTGATTGAGTTTACCTACAACAACAGTTTTCATGCGAGCATTGACATAGCGTCATACGAGGCTCTTTAAGGCAGGAGGTGTAGGATTCCTCTCTGTTGGTATCAGGATGGAGAGGCAGTGTTGGTTGGACCAGAGTTATTAGAGCAAACCACCGAGAAGGTGAGGATGGTGAGGAACAGGATGCAGGCTTCTCAGAGTAGGCAGAAGGCCTATGCAGATCGTAGGAGGAGACCTTTGGAGTTTGCAGCGGGAGATCATGTATTCTTGAGGGTGACCTGAACCACGAGCGTGGGAAGGGCTCTCTTCTCGAGGAAGCTTTCGCCCAAGTTTCTTGGCCCATATCAGATCACGAGGAGAATTGGGCCAGTGGCCTATGAGATAGCTTTGCCCCCGCAGTTGGCGAACCTTCATCCAGTGTTTCATGTGTCGCAGCTGAGGAAGTATGTATTCGATCCGGCCCACGTGTTGGAAGCTGAGGATATACAGATCAAAGAAGACCTCACCGTAGAAGTACCACCCACAGCTCTTAAGGATAGTAAGGTTGAGGAACGTCGAGGAAAGACTGTCAGTCTTGTCAAAGTTATCTGGGATCGGAGGACAGGTGACTCGACGTGGGAGTTAGAGGAGGACATGAGAAAATCACATCCACATCTGTTTACCTGGTGAGTCTTTATTTTCGAGGTCGAAAATTTTCTTGTTAGGGAGAATGTAAGGCCCTTTATTTCTGCCCCTTAATCTTTAGGGCTGCATGCAGCAGTGGGCCTAAAGGCCGGCCCATAGGATAAAAGCCTTCGTGTTGCCCTAATTCCATACTCACTCTCACTCTTGCAGAACTCAGCAGCCGTCGCCTCCCCTTCCGCACTAGAGCTCTGCTAGGGTTTGTTCCCGTCTTGAACCAGTCCGTCCCAAGTAAGTGATTCTGACCCTACTGTGATTGCTTCCTAAAGCTGTTCTTCGCATTTCACCGTTTAGAATCGAACTAACCCCTTTTTCTTCCACTATTACGCTGTTCCGCCAGTTCTACAAGTTCAGCACTTGAGCTGCTGTGCTCTAAGGTCCTGTGTCAAAGTTGTGTTAGCCCTTTTCCAGGTACGGGAAGTTAGGGTTTCGTGTTGGGTTGTCTTTGATCTGTTTTGAGTTGTTCTTGATCTGGTCCTGAGCTTGTTGCATATTTGTATGGATAAAATCACTATTTGGGGTGCGTGGGATACAATGTATGATTAAAGGGTTCGAAAATCGTATCTGTTGCAGGTGAATCCAGGGCGAGACTTGGTAATCTCGCCCAGGCGAGTCAGACTCGCCTAAGTGAGTCTGGCGGAGGCTCGCCCAAGCCTTTTTCGCCCAAGGTCGCCCAGGCGACCAGCTCTTTCATTTTGAGCGAGCAGACAACTCGCCTAGGCGAGAGGGGTTTCGCCTAAGCGAGATCCCGCGTTGTTCATGCTCCTGTTTGGTGCCCTCGCCTAGGCGAAGGGGGACTCGCCTGAGCGAGCACGTCTCGCCTGAGCGAGCACGTCTCGCCTGAGCGAGACCCCTCAGCCTAAGCGAGGTGCTGGGCGAGACAGTGTCGTGTTTGGATGTCTGTTGGTTCCTGAATGATCTGTTTTGGTTGAGTATGATTGTATGATGAGTGATATGCATATAATGGAGCATGAAGTATATTTGGCATGATTCATGAATTGTAGATGATGGGTTGGTATGAGAATTGGCATGTGAATTAAATGAGACGGATAATATTAAAGTGGCATGATAACATGATGAGTTGGATCTTATTTACATGGATAAACTATGAGGTGTTGGAACGAGTGGGGCCTGGATCATGAAAGGCGTTGGCTTCGAAGGTTGGTACGAGTGATGTATATCTATGCGTGGTAATTATTATTTTGGTTATGTGAATGAGGTTGATCTGTGTCAGTGCATAATTCCTTGGGATCTCTAGGTGAGACTTTCAGGGTTGCGCTTCAGTGGTCGGGACGTAATTCCATGGCCCCTGTTAGTGGGTGTCCATGGTGATGCCCCATCTGTATAACCAGGTAAGGATTCAAGGTAAGGACTGCATCTTGACACTCTAAGGGGCCAGTTAGTCTCACTTAGAGCGGACTGACTCCTGTGGTGAGAGTAGCAGGAGGTCTGAAATTCATTAAGGGCTAACCTTGTGGTGAGGGAGATTTGATTCATCGTAACACTTGTAACACATAGCTCGGAGATGAGTAACTCAGGGTCAAGCAGGGGTATCCACCACAAGTGCAAGCATCCGCTGAATCCGACTAAGTTATACGTATCCGGATGAGTCGAGTCGAGTCGTAGTGTATTGAATGAGGAGTCGTAACAATCTTGGTTGTACATGGATATGGGATGATGATAATGCATTTGACTGTATGATGAATATGTGTTGGCTCTAGCTTACCCGTTTTGTTGCATGGTTGTATTGTATGTGGCTGTTCTTTATTGCGATGATCATCAATTTGATTGATGGGAGCAGATGGGCGAAGTTCTCGTGGTCAACAAGGGAATGGTGATTCTGCTGCTTAGCTATCTGGGCTGGAGTTTTCTTCATGTTTTCTTAGGGCTATGGTCCATGTATCTCTTTATGCATTTCTACTCTACACTCTTTGTTAGACTTGTATTCAGTTTTCTTTTGGCATCGTGGTGTGCCCTAGTTTTGTAGGGGTTGTGTTAAGGACCCCAAGATTACGCTACAATATTATTATTTTGTGACGTTTTCCTTTAATTTCGCTTAATAATTAAATAGGACGTTACACTCCACCGTATTTTTCTTTTTTCTTTCAATATGTACATGATCCATAGTTTTTTTTTTTAATCGTCCCTCTTTCCTTGTCACAGCAAGCAATAACCACAATCAATACTTATAAAGAACTAACCAGCTTTAACAGTGAGGAGTGAAAGCATAAACATGTTTAGGATTTTACTTTAGTACAACAAAACACGTGCCAAGACATCATATAAATGTGTGTAAAATCTTCGTTTCTATTAATGGAGGTGCAGGAACATCAACCCGAAATTGGAGTCCATATTATACTTCACTTCATCAACAAACCTGAATTCTCTTTACTGCGTCATAAATGAGAAAAAATATCAATGTAAATATAAATCTCTGAGCTTAGAATCATTACCTAATTAAATATGACTGCAAAATTTATCAAAAACTTTGGAAACTCTAATAAGAAAGGTTGGTGAAGTTAAAGGAAAACATAAGTTTTCTCTAGGATGGTGGTTTATGAAGTGGTTATAGTTTTCCCAAAATCATTCAAGTAATTCTAAATTTCTGTATATGAAGCAGGCCATTGTATGTTTCATACTTATTAGAAAATTATTTTAAAGCTTATATTTATCATATAACATAAACCATCGTGAGAATTTAACGACAACTTCCAAACCATTGTTATTTTCGATAAACTTTTATTTTGTGTTTGGATGAGACAATTTAATAGAGTAATTCATTTATTTGAAAAATTTTAAATTTTTGAAAGTAAAATGACTTGTTTGGATGATGAAATTAAAAGGAAATTGGAATCGAGAAATTTCAATAAGATATTGGAAAATTATGTTTTGACAATTTTATTTTGACAAAATTGACAAAGTTTCCTTAAATGGAATTAAAATGGATTATTTTTTATTTTTAACCAAAATAAAGTAATAAAATAATACTTTTTTACTTAAATTGGTAGTTTGTCAAAGTTTGTTAGAAATTTTTTTGTTAAACTATCATTTTTCTAAGATATTTCAAATAACCAAAGTAATATAATTTAAAATTCACTAAGGTCGAGCTGGGTTGGCTTGAGGTGAAGGTCAAGTCGAGTGAAATTGGGTCGAAGGTTGAGTTGAGTCGACATAAGTCGATGGTCAAGCCGAATCGACCTGGGTCGAAAAGGTACAACCGACTCGACCAGGGCCAAAGGTCGAGCTGAGTAGGTCTTGGCTAAAGTCGAGCCAAAGGTCGACCTGAGTCAACTTAGGTTGAAGTTGACCCGAGTTAGCTTGAGACGAAGGTCAAATCGAGTCGAGTCGGACCAAAGGTCGAACTGAGTTAGCCTAGGTAGAAGGTCGAGCCAAGTCATCCTATGTCGAAGGTCGAGCCGTGTTAACCCATGTTGAAGGTCAAGTTGAGTCGGCTCGTGTCGAAGGTCGGGCCTAGTCGGTCCAGGTTGAATATTCATGAGTAGACCCGAACCAAAAGTCGAGACGAGTCGTCCCATATCAAAGGTCGAGCTAACTAAACTCAGGCTCAAAGATAAAGTTGAGTTTACCTGAAAATAGAAATTAAATTTCTTTAACCAAACAAGAAAATTGAAATCTAAGATATTTCAATTACTCCATCCAAAAAAACTATTTAATAAATGAATGGAATTCAATTATAAGTAATTCAAATACTATATATTTCAATTTCTTGGAATTTTTTAAATTCCTCATCCAAACACAAGGTTATGGTGCGTTTCTAAGAGAATAATTCATTTATTTGGAGAATTTTAATTTCTTTGAAGTAAAATGACTTGTTTGGATAACAGAAATTAAAAGGAAATTGACATTGAGGAATTTTAAGAAGGTATTTCTAATAAATAAAATAATAGAATTTGAAATTCGCTCAAAAAAGAAGGAAATTGAAATTCCACAAGTTGTGGAATTCTATATTGGTCAAGATAAAAAAAGGTCGAGGCCGACTCGGACCAACAGTCGACCAAGATTGACTCGGTCGAGTTTGACCAAATACTTGGCTAAGGCCAACTCGACAAAATTTTGTCAAAGCCAACTCGACTGAAATTTGGCCGGAGCCGAGTAGATCAAATTTAGCTAGAGGCCTACTTGACCTAATTCAGTCGGGGTTGACTCGGTTGAAATTTGACCAAGGCTGACTCGATCCCGATCAAAATTGAGCTGAGTCAGCCTCGTCCAAAATTTGGTGACATTCGGTTGAGTTGACCACAAATGAAATTCAGCCAAATTTGACCAAGTCGTGATACAATCCTATCTAGGAAAGAGTATAATCGTTTTTGAATTTGAATCTTCCAAAGGTATAATGAAAATAAATTAGAGAAGAGCATGAAATAAGACAAAGATGGAGGACACCACAATCTAGCAGATTGATAAGTCAAGTGAATATTTGCAAAATGATGTAATCTTTGATAAGAACCAGAGGCCTAAGCCAAGAACAAAGAGAATCCTCTCTTTAATGAAATAAAATTCAATATATGATTAAAAGTGTCTACATCAGTTTTTTTACCTATATATATATATATATATATA
>Ga0214544_1003289_pt1 | contig 33604 bp, 15 predicted proteins | sample CNSS3metaG_FD_160074 | JGI IMG/M metagenome (GOLD analysis project Ga0214544, IMG submission 160074) | Root nodule microbial communities from cowpea collected in UCLA plant growth center, Los Angeles, California, USA - CNSS3 | ecosystem: Host-associated > Plants > Roots > Nodule | place: USA...
TATTAATTAACAAATCACAAAAAAAAAAAAAAAACATCATTTTCTTATGTCGGGTGAGGGTGTTGAGAATCATATATAAAACCCATCACCCATATACTAATTGTATAGTCAATTAAAGGCACCAAAAACAAGTAATGCTGAATATGTTTTTTTTTAACCATATGTTTCATAATTTAATCACGTTCCATTTAAATATTGAGCCATTATCATTGGGTTAGTAGCCACTAATGATGAGCATCACCATTTAACTATACCAATAAACCTATTCAGAATCTTAAACAACGTAGGATTATCTTAAAAAGTGTCTTTCATAGTGATAATTGGAATACGCCTGAAAATCAAGATCGAATTTCCCCACGTTTTTGTCCATTATTTAAATATATTTTCTTCATGAACAAAAATAGTAATATAATAGAAAAACACGTGAATTATATATTGTTGGGGGTTATGAGTACATCAAATGTTTAACACAAATTTTAAATCCCTCATTGGTAATATCAACCTATTTGTTCAGCTTAAAAAAATAATTGAAAAACCTAAAACTAAAATATCCAAAAGAAATAGTGTAAGGGTTTGTTTATAAGTTTTTAAGTCAAACTTAATATTAAAAAATCTATATAAAAAAATTAAATTTACACCCGTTCGTATAGTATTATTTGATTATATACAATATAATATCTCTATATGATTATATATTATTAATTTTTTAATTAGGCATATATCATTCTCGAGAGAAACACAAGTATCACGTGCACTTTAAACACAAAGAAATAGAAAAAAAAAAACATGGACCGATCTATGTAGCTATGGAGGTAGAGTAAAAGTGGGAACAAAACTTGTAGACTTTGTAGGCATTTTTTATTTATAATTAAAACTACAAATCAAAAAGTTTGCACAACCTTTGATATTATATTGCAAACCTAAAACCTAACCTAAGTCTTTACATGTTTGGCCACATTTAAGGCGAAAATACCGGATCATTCATAATTGAGACATGAATAAAGGAGCTTTTATGGCAAAAAAAAAGTATTCACCTATTAAATAATTTCTTGAAATGCAGTATTATAATTAACATGGTTAAAAAATTTATATTTCATGTCAATTTTGTCTTGAATTTTTTTTTTCAGGAAATACTTACAAATTTTGTTATGAAAAAAGTTTGCAGGAAATTGTTACCAATTTTTATGCAAAATATTTTGTATAAACTTTTCGCAACAATTTTTGTATGAATACTTACAAATTTTTATAATTTTATAAGAAATAATTATCCATGAAGTAATTACTTACAAATTAAGATTCTTAGAAAAAATAACAGAAAAAAGTATTTTCTTGTAAATTTTGTTAACAAATTTGCAGAAAAATCTTCATGTAGTATGAGAATGAGAATTTTTAGTAATGTAATTGTTGTTGGTAACTAATATTACTAGTCTTTACTGTAGTAGACTAATCACAAGACTTGAAAGATTAAAATTTAAGAATTTTACAATCCATTCTATATGTATATACACTGATCAATAAAGTAAATACCTATATTAAATTTTGTTTTTCAACTTATTCTCGACTAAAATAAATAAATTAAAATTGTTAAACAAGATGAGAATCATTCTTAATTAAAAGAAAAAAAATACTCAAATTAAAAAATATATAATGTTCTTTCAATTGAAGTTAACGACTATTAAATTGCACAATCGCATGTGACTGGTTATTGAGGTTAATTAATTTAATATATTCACATCTTTTTAATGTGTAAGATTTTAATATTGGAAGAGAGATCCAGAAGCGAAGAATTAAATGACCTTATAAACTACATTTTTTTCTCAAGTTACTTTATATTGTTGTTGTTTTTTATTTTATTTTTTATATTTGTGTCTTTCCAAAGCTTCGGTATCTTTTTATAGATATATTTTCTTTCACATATTTACAACTATTTATCTCATGATAACTTTTTAAATTTTGTTTAATGCTTAACAATAACTATTTAATAGTCATATTTTTGTTTAATGCTTAACAATAAGTATTTAATAGTCATAATTTTGTCTAATGCTAAACAATAAGTTTATTTGCGACCAATATTTGAATTTGTATTAATATTATATATAAAATAATTTACTCACCATTAAAATTAGTTATTGTTAAAATATTTTTTACATTTTTTAAAATTTAAAGTTCTAAATATATCATTATAACATTTGTTTTTACTTATTTTATTATCTTTAAAATAATTTCATGTAAAGTATATGAATTAGAAAAAAAATTCAAAAGTTTATAAAAATAATATGTTTTGATGAAATTGTTTTTAAACGAAATAAAATTATATTTTTTAACAAACTAATTTATCTTAAAATAGGAGTCGAGGTAAAAATAAAACAAAATGGAAACTGATAAATAACTTTCACTTTTGAACTCTTATCTTGAACCTTAATATTTAAATAAATTGTAGAGAAAATGTCTGTATCAACACACACCCTTCTGATCTATATATACTAGGACTGATCATAATAGAAAAATTAATAACATTTGAAGTTTTATATATATATAGTAATCTTATGTAGTGTATGTCAATATAGAAATCAGCAAACTAAAAGATTGAGATGTGACTAATTTTAATATATATTGTTGGACAAGAATAAAGAAGAAAGTGACTTGATTCGAAAGGCAAGGAGGAGCCATGAGATTAAAAAAAATGGCAAAGAGTTAAAGTGATAAATATTCAATGATAGAATTTCATTTTGGAATTTATCAGAGGAAAAACATATCTAGCAGAAAATAGGGGAATATTGAAGTGTTGAAAGGAATCATATTTCAAACTAAATATTTGGAAATGAACATGTGCCATATATACTTCAAAATTATTGTTCACATTCTAAATATAGACAGACAAGTCCAGAGAGAGTGTAGGGCTAAGTTTTGTAGCACAATATAATATGGTTGCTAAGGATATATAAAGGCAAAAAGTATATTAAAATTATAAATCAGAATCATATTAATGATATATATATATATACCAACACATTATCATTGATGTGTGTTTTAGTTAGTGCTAGAAAAAGAGAGGTCCAAAACATACAGCTACAAATACATGTGTTGGAATATAATTATTATGTTGAAGCAAGTTAGGCATGGCAGCTCACTGATGCAAGAAAAGTGGAATATGCTTTGTAAATATATATATATATATATATATATATATATATATATATATATATATATATATATATATATATATCTTCCTCCATGCTTCTCACCAACACATAATGCAGTTCTAAGTTTCTCTTCTAAAATATCAAACAGACAATTAACAATGTTGATGGCCATATTTTATATTTTATCTTTAGTTTTCTAGGTTTTGACAATCTGTGAGATGTATTCTGACAAGGTTGTCGGATATATGAACACCTTTCTTCATTAGCACGTGTAGTTATTTGTTGATTCTGTCTGAAACCCTTTTTTTTTATTCTCTTCTGCTAAACCTAATAAGAGAGAAAGAAAAGAGAGAAGAAAACAGTATTAATATCTCACAAAAATTGTCATAGTTTTGTTTGTATGTATTATATTAACTGACAATTTTATTATATAATAAATAAAAGTAGATCTGCATAATCTGTAGATATATATTAGTGAAAATATCTCATCAATTTATATTTAGGGAGAGAGGTTTTGCCAATACTGTTCATTGTAGTTAATCATAAAAGATTTTTTGGTCTCTGTAAGAGAATCTATCAGTGTTGAACTTTTATTCATTCATATATATATATATATATATATATATATATATATATATATTTTATTTTTATATATATATATATATATATATATATATATATATATATATATATATATATATATATATATATATATAGATGTAAATGAGTATTAAATAATCATGATTCAATACCAAATTAATATGGCATTTGATGCAATACATTATATATGTATTAAATATTATAAGCTCTATTCACGGGGAGGGACATTAGAACCTGAAGTGGTGATTTATTTATAATAAAATACCAAAAAAGGTGGCAAATTGCAATAAACCGACAATGGCCAAAGTGTGACATGAAATGAGAGTACTAAATAATTAGAAAGAAAGAGGAACGAGTGGTGTGATGGAAAAATGTTGGTATGTCATATCATCTTTCTCCAAAACTTGACAAAAAATTGTGACAATCTATTGGATTTTGAAGATTAAAGAATTGAAAAACAAACAAAGAAATGAAACGAGAAGCACAAAATCATCTTTAACAACCCCACAATACTACACACAAAAAGCCTTTGATCATGATATTATTCATTAGAATATGCCTCTCTCACTCTTTCAAGTCATGACAGAGATGCACATGGACCTGTGTTCACACTTCACTCCTCTCTCTTATATATATATATATATATATATATAGGCTTTGGAAACCAAAATCATCTCATTGTGATGTGCCCCCACAACACACAATTTCTCACTCACTCTAACAAGGTTTTCATACAATCTTCATATTAAAAGGGTTCTCCAAGAATGGATGAGACTGAGACACAGAAGGTAGAGATGAGAAGAAAAGGAAGAGCTTCCATAGCCATAATTTTGAGATATGCTGATTGGATTGATGTTGTGCTCATGCTAATGGGTGCTTTGGGAGCAATTGGAGATGGCATGTCCACAAATATTTTGTTGCTGTTTGCAAGCCGTATCATGAACAGCCTAGGTTACAGTAACAACAACCAACAACAAAGTAGTACTAAGACTTACATGGCTGAGGTTGAAAAGGTTGACTCATATTCCTTAAATTCTTGTTTCACTTTTCTGCACACTGTTTTCTGACCAACTAATATGTTTCTCTCTCTTCTTTCATTTTTGTTTTTTGATTGTCACTTGCAGTGCAGCTTATATTTTGTCTACTTGGGATTAGCAGTGATGGTGGTGGCCTTCATGGGTAATCCAAATTCAAACCTTCTTTTGCTTTACTTTTTGAGGACAAAGGTGTGAACACTGTAATAACTAATGTGCAACATTTAGCTATAGCATCTAACTGTAGTAGCCACTAACTAGAACAACCTCAATTTTCACATGTTTAATTTGGCAGACATGTTTTTGGTCATTATATTATGAAACCCTAAAAAGTAGACTAGTATTTTCTTAAACTTTTGATCAGAATAGGAACTTCTTGAGAAAACACTAGTTAATCAATACTTGATATGCTTAACTGCAGAAGGGTATTGCTGGAGCAAAACAAGTGAGAGACAGGTTCTGAGAATTCGTTACAAGTACTTGGAAGCTGTCCTGAGACAAGAAGTAGGGTTTTTCGATTCTCAAGAAGCAACCACTTCTGAAATCATTAACAGCATATCAAAAGACACTTCTCTCATCCAAGAAGTTCTGAGTGAAAAGGTCATATTCTTCTCCTAGTTTAGGCAACATCAATTGTTTTGTACCATGAAAATCTTTGTAATTTTATGTTGTCTTCTTCTCATCCTTTCTCAGGTGCCCCTATTTTTGATGCACTCATCATCATTCATATCTGGGGTTGCGTTTGCCACATATTTTTCTTGGAGATTGGCGTTAGTAGCATTCCCAACGCTGCTTCTTCTGATCATCCCTGGCATGATTTATGGAAAGTATCTAATCTATTTGTCGAAGTCCTCTGTGAAAGAATATGGCAAAGCAAACAGCATTGTAGAACAGGCACTTAGCTCAGTGAAAACAGTGTATTCATTCACTGCAGAGAAGAGAATCAGTGGGAGATATTCAGACATATTGTGTAGAACCTCAAGGCTTGGAATCAAACAAGGAATAGCAAAGGGTCTTGCAGTAGGAAGCACAGGTCTCTCTTTTGCAATATGGGCTTTCATTGCTTGGTATGGAAGCCGTTTGGTTATGTACAAAGGTGAAAGTGGTGGAAGAATCTATGCATCAGGCATTTCCTTCATAATGTGTGGACTGTAAGTAACTATGTCTCTCTCTTTTCCTTTTGCATTCAACTTTAATTTCCAATCTAACTCGCTAAATCCTAACCTAATCCACAAAGCTATAAACATATGCTACCATCACTGCATAAAAAATCTGATACATGAATCCATCAAGGTTTATTCATCACCAATGATCACATGTTTCAATCATGCATGAAATTTCATTACATTATTTTTGTGGCTGATGTAAAGTATATTAAAGTAGCAGGTCGATGGATCTTAACAATCAATTAAAAATTGGGATAGGGCCAGAAAGTTCAATCAATCTAAAGTTAAGAATACATTTATAATCTTACATGATCTAGTTGTCATGGCCAGACATTATCATAGTTCTCTTTAGAAAAAGGGAATTAAAAACAATATATTAGTTTAATTCTACATAACTATAGCCTTTCTGTATGATAAGATTGGAATCAAATCGGTTCAGAAAAAGTCTCGGTGTCTTTATCTTTAGTAATAATGCACCAAATATTTTAGTATCTTACAAAATGATATTTAATTTGAAGACATAGTAGTGGCAATATCTTCGGTAAAGGAGGCAATTGAAAGAAGTGGTGACTTCATTGAAATGCTCTTTCTTTCAAAGAAAGTGATCTCTTTAAGCAACTCTAAATGAGATATCCCTTAATAATTGTCGATATTTTCATCTCATTGCGATCCTCCTTGTCTCGAGTAACATTTTTCACACGTTCTTTCTGAACCAATATCGAATAGATTTTATTCAGACTCGACAAAGGATCTAGGATAAGAATTATATTGCATATTCTTCTTTAAAGTTAAAAACCATACAAGAAAAAAGACTTATAAACAGTGGTGTATTTTTTGTTCTTTGCTGATTCTTGGAATGCATGTTAACATGTAGATCTCTTGGAGTGGTGCTTCCTGATTTGAAGTACTTCACAGAAGCATCTGTTGCAGCATCAAGAATATTTGACATGATTGATCGAACACCATTAATTGATGGTGAAGACACAAAAGGGCTTGTGTTGGATCACATGAGTGGGAAGGTAGAGTTTGAGCATGTGAAATTCACATACCCTTCTCGTCCAGATATGGTTGTGCTCAGTGATTTCAATCTGCAAGTGGAAGCAGGGAAAACGGTTGCTCTAGTTGGTGCAAGTGGAAGTGGCAAATCCACAGCAATAGCATTGATGCAGAGATTTTATGATGCAGATGAAGGTGTTGTGAGGGTTGATGGTGTAGACATAAAAACCCTAAAATTGAAATGGATAAGAGGGAAAATGGGGCTTGTGAGTCAAGAACATGCCATGTTTGGAACTTCCATAAAGGAGAATATTATGTTTGGGAAAACAGATGCTACCATGGATGAAATAGTTGCAGCAGCTACAGCAGCCAATGCTCACAACTTCATAAGGCAGCTTCCTGAAGGTTATGAAACTAAGGTGAATCACTTTATTCAATGAACTTTGTTTGAACAAAATTTATCCAAACAAGTACTTAAAATTAGTTAAAATCAATCTACTTTAGTTAAAAACAAATAATGAAAAGAACTTTTATAAAAGTTAATTTACAACTAGGGAAATAAAATATTCTTAACAAAAATTAACTTTTATATTTTTAGAATAAATAAATAAATAAATAATTACGAAGGATAATGTTAAATGATAATAAAAAATAAAAAAAAAATTGTGTCTGAATGTTTATGTATATATGGCTATAAAATTTTCTTTCTGTTGACCTTGCAACTAGTTAACTTAACTTCAATCGCTCAAATTTCCAATACAATTCTACTTGGTTGAATTTACTAATAGACACTAATAAAAGAAAATAAAAATAATGATGCAACTTCATAGATAGAATTGATTTATATAGAAAATTGAAATGGATATGATTAATTTATAAAAGAAGTTTAATTTATTTTTTGTTCTTCTCCTACATATGCAAAGGCTTAATTAAGGACATAATCAATTTAAGTATTTTTAATTAATTTTTTATTGAAAACATTGTTATATAAATGCTCAAAATGTTTTCTTTCTTATTATTTGTATAGTAAGTTAATCGATGAGTTGGAATCGAATAAAAAAAGTAACACTCATATAAACTTTTAAGAACAACAAAAAATGCACAAGTTTATGAACTAGATAAATCTTAATTAAGCTTCTTCCAAAAAAGTGTTATCTGTTTATCTGTCAATACTATTAAGCATGTGTTTGGAAGAAAATAAATATTGTGATTATTAGAAGCTTTCTGCGAAAGATACAAGCTCTAGTTTACAATTTCACCACCATAGATGCTTAATCTACACATAAAAGTTTGATTCTACATTTTATATTATCAGAAAAATGCAGCTATATATTACTAACCTAATCAATTTTCAAGTAGATCGGAGAAAGGGGAGCACTTCTTTCAGGAGGACAAAAGCAGCGAATAGCCATTGCAAGAGCCATCATAAAGAATCCTGTAATTCTCCTACTTGATGAAGCAACCAGTGCTCTTGACTCTGAATCAGAATTACTGGTTCAGAATGCCCTCGATCAAGCATCCATGGGGAGAACTACATTGGTAAGTGCAATCATCAATGTATTAGTATAATCAGAGTTCAGATGCTTTACTGGATTTTTGGTGTTGTGTTGTGCCGTGTCTTTAAAATACACCGATAAACAAACATCAAGATTGTTTATCGGTGTATTTTGAAGGCACAACAGAGAAACAAGACATAAAAATAAGTAGAGAATTCAGATTCGTATATCAGAATAAAACAAGTGTCAATAACAGGAACTGAACTTGATCAGGTTGTTGCACACAAGCTATCGACTATCCGAAATGCAGACCTGATAGCAGTTGTTAGTGGTGGTCGAATCATTGAAACCGGCACACACAATGAACTCATCAACAGACAAAATGGCCACTATGCAAATCTAGCAAAGTTACAGACACAATTGAGCATGGATGACCAAGATCAAAATTCAGAACTAGGTGCTCTTTCAGCACCAAGAAGCAGTGCAGGTAGACCAAGCACAGCAAGGTCAAGTCCTGCCATATTTCCAAAGTCACCATTGCCTGCTGAAGCCACCACCACCCCATCTCCAGTTTCTCACCCTCCACCATCTTTCACCAGACTTCTCTCTCTCAATGCTCCTGAATGGAAACAAGGTCTAATTGGAACCCTCTCAGCCATAGCCTTTGGCTCAGTTCAACCACTATATGCTTTAACCATAGGGGGCATGATTTCTGCCTTTTTTGCCAAAAGCCATCTAGAAATGATGCACAGAATCAGAACTTATTCATTGATTTTCTGTTCTCTTTCCCTTGCCTCCATCACTCTCAATCTCTTGCAACACTACAATTTTGCTTACATGGGAGCCATGTTAACCAAAAGGATAAGGCTGCGCATGCTGGAGAATATCTTAACCTTTGAAACTGCTTGGTTTGATGAGGAACAAAACTCCAGTGGAGCATTATGCTCAAGGTTGAGCAATGAGGCTTCCATGGTGAAGTCTCTTGTGGCAGATAGACTCTCTTTACTGGTGCAAACCACTTCTGCTGTCACCATTGCAATGATCATAGGGCTTGCCGTGGCTTGGAAGCTAGCTCTTGTTATGATAGCAGTGCAGCCACTCACAATTCTCTGCTTTTATACAAGAAAAGTGTTGCTCTCCACACTCTCAACAAAATTTGTTAAGGCACAGAATCAGAGTACACAGATTGCAGTGGAGGCAGTTTATAACCACAGAATTGTGACTTCTTTTGGGAGCATTCCAAAAGTTCTAAGTCTATTTGATGAGGCGCAAGAGGCTCCAAGGAAGGAGGCTAGGAAGAAGTCTTGGCTAGCTGGCATAGGAATGGGTTCTGCTCAGTGCCTAACGTTCATGTCATGGGCTTTGGATTTCTGGTATGGTGGTACTTTGGTTGAAAAGAGAGAAATATCAGCTGGGGATGTGTTCAAAACATTTTTTGTGCTGGTGAGCACGGGCAAGGTCATAGCTGATGCTGGAAGCATGACTTCTGACCTTGCCAAGAGCTCAACAGCAGTGGCATCTGTGTTTGAAATTCTTGACAGGAAATCACTAATTCCCAAGGTATGTTAGCTCTGTATATTATTCGCGCATCCTATAGCATCAAAATTTGTTCAGAATAATTTAAATGTGAGTCTAAGTGTCACATCAGATAAAAATAACAAAGTTATACACCATATAAGATGCAAAACTCATAATTTATGTCATTTTTATTTCGTGTGAGGCTTAAACTCACATTTGGATTATTCCCGACAAAACTAATGGTGCAACACTTTTATTAATCTTATTTGCACACTTGCATAGACACAAGCACAGCTATGCTTCCCTATCATAAATATGTTACAACTTTTACTGATGAAATGGTGTTATTTTTAGGCTGGAGATAACGCTAGTGGCATTAAGTTGGAAAAGATGAGTGGTAAGATAGAGTTGAAGAATGTAGATTTTGCTTATCCAAGCAGGGCAGGAACACCAATTTTGCGCAAGTTTTGCTTGGAGGTGAAGCCAGGAAAAAGTGTTGGGCTGGTTGGAAAAAGTGGATGTGGAAAATCAACAGTGATTGGCTTAATCCAAAGATTCTATGATGTGGAGAGAGGTTCAGTAAAAGTGGACAATGTAGACATAAGGGAATTAGACATTCACTGGTACAGACAGCACACAGCACTAGTGAGCCAAGAACCTGTGATATATTCTGGCAGCATACGTGAGAACATTTTGTTTGGGAAGCAAGATGCAACTGAGAATGAAGTAGTTGAGGCTGCAAGAGCTGCAAATGCTCATGAGTTCATCTCGTAAGTTTTCTCTCTACATGGATACTACATGCTCACTTGTTTTAACCATAAACTGTCATATTCATTTGTGAAAAGTATATACAATCAAATTTAACAAAGTTGCTTCATGGTTAATATACTCAAACACATCCACATGTTGTGACAGACCTACGTGTACATCAGAGTGTGCATGTGTATACTAGAGTATGCAGGTGTACTCTCTGGTTTTATTAAAATTATTACTAAGTATCTGAAAATTTTATTTTGTCCTCCTTAATCTTATATATTTAAACTCGCTAACCGGTGTTTTATGATACACATTCACTTGTGTATAGTTGAGAGTGTACAAATACATTATATGACATGTCGACTTAAGGTCTTAGTTCCGTCAGTGTCCACATGTCTGATATGATTTAGACAAAGTTGCCTGAGATAATTGTGAGTGTGTAAAGAAGTGAATTTTCCATGTTGGTGTGATGTAGATCACTTAAAGAAGGATATGAAACTGAATGTGGAGAAAGGGGAGTGCAGTTATCAGGAGGGCAAAAGCAGAGAATAGCAATTGCAAGGGCCATAATTCGGAACCCAAAGATACTACTTCTTGATGAGGCAACAAGTGCATTGGATGTGCAATCAGAACAAGTTGTGCAAGAAGCACTTGATAGGACTATGGTAGGAAGAACCACCATTGTTGTGGCACATAGGCTTAACACTATCAAAGAGCTTGATTCAATTGCTTATGTGTGTGAGGGCAAGGTCCTGGAACAAGGAACCTATGCTCAACTTAGGCACATGAGAGGTGCCTTCTTCAACCTTGCCAGCCATCAAATCCAAACTTAGGTACCATAATTGTATAATTTTCATGTACAAAAAGAAAGTATATGCACTCTTTCGTTGTGGAAAAGTTAATTCAGAATCATGGTTTCACATTCAGAATTATGTAATCTGAAATTTAAAAGGGTTGTTCCATTTTTGTGGAAAGGTTAGAAGATTTTACATGTATGATCAACCTTTTCTGAAACAAAGAAGGTGTGAACTATTCTTATAAGGAGTTTAGATTCTCTACTGGTTTTTTTAGTATTGTTCTTTGTTGAGCATTAAAAATACATTATATTGGTCTTTTAATTATCTTTTTAATATATTTGAAAATCTCAAAAATAGCGATACTCGGTATATCATGGAGACACAATAGAAAAAAAGTACTAAAAAAATTTATAAAGGATAGAAAGAAAAAGTCAAATGCATGGGCCTGCATCTCCCTATGTTTCTTTCTGCACCCCAATATAAAAAAAACTTTCCATTTTACCCTTTTTATGCATTCCGGAAATTAAAAAAAATGATTAATCCGAAAGTTAAATGAATTTTTTATTGTGTAATCCGGAAACCAACTAACTTTTGAATTATATAATCTGAAAATTATTTTTAGCTTTCGGGTTGTGCAAGCTGGAAGTCTTTCTTAAAAATAAAATTGTACAATTTGAAAAAGGGTAAAATGGGAAATTTATTTATTTGAGGTTAAAGGAAGAAAGTTATGGAGGGCAGAAAAAAAATAAGTGCCGTTGTAGTTGGTCAATGTTTAGGCTAATCTAAGGTGAATTGGGTTTCAGGACAACTTTTTTGGTCCAATGCATAAAAATGCATAACATTGAAGGGCCCGTATTATATGTCCAAATTAGGGGGCTTCTTCCTGCAGCCCCAAACCTTCTCTTTTACCTTCAATAATTATCCTTTTGACTCTCTATTTTCTTTACTCCCAAACTAACTCCACCGCCTTCTTCTCCTCCCACTTCTCCTTCTCCATCCTCTCCTCTCCCTCCTGTCCCTCCGGCGAAGGTCTCGCCTTCCTCATCGCCTCCTCCACCCACTTCCCCGCCCTCTCCATGGGCCTCCCCCAACCCTCTCCCAGCTCAACCTCCTTCGTCACACTACCTTCGACCCCTCCCTCAGCGACATCAACGACAACCACGTTTTTAATATTAATTTTTTTAGAAACGGATTTCGGAATCCGTTTCATATTTTTCTGAAACGGATTTTCGATATCCGTTTCACAATTTATTTTTTTTGTGAAACGGATTTCAGAATCCGTTTCAAAAAAGTATGAAACGGATTTCGAAATCTGTTTCACAAATTTTTTTTTTCTAGAAACGGATTTCGGAATCCGTTTCATACTTTTATGAAATGGAATTTGAAATCCGTTTCATACTTTTCTGAAACGGATTCCGAAATCCGTTTCACAAATTTTAATTTCTTTTTTGTGAAACGGATTTCGGAATCCGTTCATACATTTCTGAAACGGATTCTGAAATTCGTTTCACAAATTTTTTTTTTGTGAAACGGATTTCGGAATCCGTTTTATACATTTCTAAAACGGATTCTGAAATTCGTTTCACAAATTTTAATTTTTTTTTGTGAAACGGATTTCAGAATCCGTTTCATACTTTTTTGAAACGGATTTCAAAATTCATTTCATAAAAAAACATGAAAATTTATGAAACAGATTTCGAAATCCGTTTCTTACTTTTGATTAGGGTCAAAAAGGTAATTATTGGGGGTACAGGAGAAGGTTTGGGGTGCAGAGAGAAGCCCCCCAAATTATGTCCAAATGGGCTTGTACAAGTGTTGTACATGGGTACGATCCGAATCCAATATCAAATGTAATACCAATTTCAAATATAATAAAAGCAATATCTTTTGGAACTTCTTAATGTAGAATGTTATTGCTCATGCAATTGTAAGTACAAGGATCCTAACGTGAAAAGTAAAATGTTGTGATTAAGTTTAGGAGCTCTCGTCTAAAAAAAAAACTAATTTGTAGTTTTAAATACTCTTTCACATACATTTTTGTTTTCTATATTTTATCCGAAAAAATTTTAGTGTGTGATTAATTTTCAGTCTATGGAGAGGATTAGGGAGGTCAACGGTGGGTACAAATAGTGCCTACCCGAAAAAAAATAAAAATCATTCGTTTACCTGTCGAATATTTATTTAAAAAATATCTGCAAATTTTTTTAATACTTGCAGGTACTTGTGAATATCTTCATACCCATTAATATTTAAAAATGATACATATTTTATAATTTTTTAAAATAAAATTATAAAATATATAAAATATGATATTACATAAATTAAATTTTAATTTTAATTAAATTTATCTTAATAAAATATAAATAAATAAAATGTATTTAATTAAATTTAACTTAATAAAATATAAATTAAATTTTAATTTTATGCGAGTAACGGATACCCGCAATATAGATAGTATGATACCCACATCCAACCTGTTGATAAACGAGTATTACTTGTTACTCGTAGGTAACAAATACCTACTAACTACTTGTCATGAATTTTATTTACTAATGTCCACGAATATAAATATTTTTGTCATCTCTAAAGAACAAATCAAACAATTTTTAACTTCTAAGAAAAAAGGCCATAATTATTATAATGAAGCTTTTGTTTTTTTTTATTTGAAATAAACATAATTATTATGAATTAAAACCAAAGTTCCATGCAATAAATAAATTAAGGTCATAACACTCTCTTGAAAATTTAAGTGAGATCTAAATATATATTATATAAAAATGAAAAAATTAAATATCATATAAGATTTTGATTTAAAAATAATGTAAATATTTTATGTGAGTTATACTTGAATCATATTTATATAATTTCTCTTTAACAAAATTTCTTTTGATGTTAGACTCATCGATTGTACTTAACTTATGATTATTATGAATTGATTAGCTACACTCCATTTATTTAGTAGTGAGTGATTCAACAGTACAATCTATCTCCCATACATTTAAATTGAGGAAAAAAAAATACCTTTCTTAAACAAAAGCATTTTCATTATGAAAAACATTTTCATTATAATTGCATGAGTTCGGTTATTTGTCACTGTTTTTCCCTTTATAGTTAGTATCCATTGCATCACGATTTTTTTCTGAATTCAGTACTTTCTCCCATAATTATGAAACTAGAACACCATGTTAGACACAACTGTCTAATAAGGTAGTTGAAGTCCACTTAAAAGGTACATGCAAAATGATTAAAAAGATCATTTTTTTTAATTGGACGATAAATTATCTATGGCATGTTGTACTCTTTTTTTTCATGCCAATGAAATAAAAATTTAGAAGTAAATTGGTAATATTACGATTCATTTCACATAATATTTAGTAATTATTGTTTTTTAAAGGGTTAAATATGTTTTTGGTTCCTCAAGTTTTAGTAAAATTTGGAATTAGTCTTTTTTCAAAACTTTTGACAATTTAGTTTTTTATTTTTAGAAATATATGGAATTAGTCATTTTATCTAGATTTTGTTAAATTTATCTAACGTTTCAAGCACATTTCATAATAGTATTTGAATTGTTTATATTGTTTGACCTATTTTCGCTTAAATGCTAACTCAAATATTATCATAAAACGCATTTGAAATCTCAAATAAATTTAACAAAATTTGATTAAAATAACTAAATTCCTATATTTTTAAAGATAAAAAATTAAATTGGTCAAAATTTGTAATAAATAACCGATTGTAAAAGGAGAAAATCATATTTAACTTTTTTTTAAATAATGGTAGAAACTTTTCTTTCCTAAAATGTGTGGGTCGGTGGGCACACAATTTCTACACAATAGCACAAAAATTGTGGCCACGGAAATTAGAAAAAAGAAAAATGAGTTAGTCAAAAAAGTGTCCAGAAAATGTACCCAAGTGTTGATTGATTTGATATGTGGCAACCATATATCCTCTCATCACTGGTATATATGCATGCCATAGGAAAATTTAAAACTATTATGATAATAAGTATTTAGTACACACTTTATATTATATTTTTCTAATACATGCTTTGTTATTATTCAAGATATAAAATCTTAAAAAATTAATTCAATGTAATATAAGATCTACAACAATTTTTAATTTCTAAAATATTTAGGTTTTAAATATTTTTTCATAATTTTGATATTTTAAATAAAGTCTATACAAAAAAATTATTTTATTTAGTGTTTAAAATATTTTTTGAGTATTCTATTATTTTTGTTTCCTCAATAAATATAGCTTTTACTACTGTATTTTTGTGTCTAACTTATCAATCAGTTAATTAATTTATTTTTTTAATCCTTTCCGGTTTGTTGGTTAACTCACGCTTAAAAGAGAAAGAAAATTAGTAATTGATTAATGTTTATTTTATTTAATATTTATAACTTTTTGGTCAACTCATAATTAATATTATAACTATTTTTTGGTCTAAATTTATCTCCTATCTCACCTTGTCTTTTTATAAAGAGTGAAACTGAAAATGATTTTAAACGAATGAAAAGAATTCAATCAATCATACAACATATTATTAATTACGAAACTAGCTTGAGTGTGAATTTTTCAACATGAACTCAAAGCATAACGTTTTTCGGAACGTTGTTCTTACGTTTTGTACTTTAATTACTATTAATTACTAGAATACAAAATAAATATTGTAATTCATACATAAGTCAATTTATAATAATAATTAGGCAATACAATTAAAAGTTCACATTTATGGAAAATACAATAAATTTTCCATTTATTATTTATTTATTAATTATACTTATTATTTAAAGTAAACTAGACATAATAATTGAAAACAAAATTTATTGAAACTATATAAATGAATTAAATTTTAAAGAAAGAGTGAGATGAATAATAAGCATGGATTATTCTCATATCCTCTTAGTCATCACATATATTTATTTGGTCATAATAATAATATTTAAAACATAATTAAATACCAAATATATTAGATTACATATTCCAATCTTTATTCATCACCTCCCTTTGAATAATGTGAGAGATTATCAACAAAGATAGAAAACAGAAAGGTTTGTCTTGAATAGAAAATAAATCCACATTTTCAAACCTAAGTTGTTGGAGTCATGGAAAAACAATAAAAAAATAAATGGTTGTTTACACAACTATATTTGACTAAACCCTATAATTATAAAAAAATCTCATTGTCAATCTCAATTTACAGAAACCCAAAAATCTTAGAAAAACCATTTAAATAAATTTTATCCAAATATTTAGCATGCTTATATACTTAAAACTCAAATTCAAATCTACTGGTTCAACTAAAACAAGAATCTTGTCAACCCGTGTTTGTTTAAGAATAAAAACAAAAATTTATAAAGTATATTAAAAAATATTTAGTAAAAATAATTCCTTTTAACTCTTTAACAAGTGTTCTTAAAACATAAATTAACAATTATTAACATAACGACTTGAATCATATGGTCAAAAACTTGTCCAACTTACTACAATTGCATAAACAAGGATAAGAAAAAATTGAGAACTACAAACTTTTTATTACGTGGAAATCAGCATTCAAGATTAATATCTAAAACTAAGACGAAATGCTTTTATCTTTTTAATTTTTAATTTATGTGAGAATTGAAATTAGTCTTTTTTTATTAAAATCTTAAACTAATTTAATCTTTCTAAATATTTAAATTTAGTTATTTTAATTAAATTATATTAAGTTTAGTTGACGTTTCAAACACATTTTACTCTAATATTTTAATTTATTTATACCATTTGACATATTTTTTCATAGATATTAACTGTGTTGACGGAAAAGAAATCTTTTAATTTTCACTAAAAATTGATAAACAGAAAATATATTTAACCTTTAAAACTATATACTAAAATACAAAAAACACGGTTTAACACGTAAAAAGATAATTAAGAAAATTATATTTGCTCGTTGTTAAATTTTAAATGATCAAAATTTAAAATATAAATAAATTCTAATTTTACATTTAAATTTAAATAGTAAAAACATATTTAAATAAACTTTTAAAAGAATATATATTTACTTATACATACTGTAATTAACAACAAAATTATCATCCAGATAAGATAAGGATAAAATTCTAATTTTGAACAAAAAATAAAGGAAGCAGATCTATGATTCCACAGTAACCTCCAACCAAGAAATTTATATTCATAAACAAGCAGAAAAAAAAATTATTTTTTTCGAAAAAGAAAAGTTATGGCTGCTACAAAATTTCCGTATATAAGCAAAGGTGATTTTGAGTTTTATTTGGTGGTCATTGGAAAGTGCAAAGTGGTTTCAGGAATTTGAGGCTGTCCTTCTTTGCTCTTCAAACATGGGAAAACAGAGTACACAATTCTCTGTCCTCAACTGCATCGACCTTTCCAACTCCGACATCGACCAATCCGTTCGTTTACTCAAACAGGTTTGCTCTTTTACTCTGTTTCATCTCTCTGTTTTCTTGTGATCTTATGTTGTTGTTCTGTTTCAGGCGTGTTTGGATTCCGGTTTTTTCTACGTTGTCAACCATGGCATAAGCCAGGAATTCATGGACGAGGTTTTTACACAGAGCAAGAAGTTTTTCTCTCTCCCCCTCGAGGAAAAAATGAAGATTCTCAGGAATGAAAAACACAGGGGATATACCCCTGTTCTTGATGAACTTCTTGATCCTGAAAATCAAGTTCGTGGTATGTATGCAGTACCCATTTCAGATTTTTCTGCATGTTTGCATGGATTCCACCACCCTCTTTTCTTATCCTTCTTTTTGCTGATTCTGAACCGAAAAATGGTTGCTTTTGGTGTTACTCTCTTGTCATAATTGAAGTTTTGCATGTCTAATCTATCTTGATATTGATGTTTGATGCAAGAATTTGTCACGTTTTACCGAAATAAAACGTCAATTCTAATTAAAAATCAACACAAGAGTACAGAAAGAACTGTATCTTAGTTTTGATCAAACTGAACAAAACTTAAGGTCGGTTTCTTACGTGCTTATAGTGTTGCCTTTCTACCAAAATTGAAGCTTTTTGCATAAAAGATCTATGTTGGTATTTCATGTAAGCCTTTACTGTGCCGAGTATTACAATAAATTCTAATTCTAAAGCACTAGAAGTTTTGAAATAACCGTGTGCAAGTTTTGTCTTTCAAAACCTTAATAACCTCTTCTCTACTTGGTTAAACAGGAGACTACAAAGAGGGGTATTATATTGGAGTTGAAAAAGGTGAAGATGACCCAGAATCGAAGAAGCCTTTCTATGGTCAGAATAAATGGCCTGCACCAGGTAAACGAGTCAACTTTTCTGCCTTCGAAACTTTTATTTACAAATACAAAAAGTCTGTTTTCTACCAGCTGAGTCTTCCAACATTTTGGATTTTATTTTGTTGTTTTAAATTTTTGTTGAACTTTTTTCCTATGTAGATGTTTTGCCGGGGTGGAGGGAGACCATGGAAAAGTTCCATAGAGAGACATTGTACGTTTTACCGATGGTTTATTTATTTATTTTTGTCATAAGATGCTATCTCAGCTAGTATGCTTTTTGATCATTTGTGTTGCATGTGAAATTTAACTATAAGTATATGAAAACCTTGGTCTTTAATAGATGAAGCAAGACTTTGAATTGCAGTTATGATTTTGTCACTTCTTTCTATAATTCAGAAATGTGCTACCTGTGCAGTCACTCTGCTGTCTTGAACATTATGTTTTGCTCAGAATCATGATCATGGACTGTTTTTTAAAACCATGATATGGAGCAGTGTTTGGTTTTCATTTCAACAAAAAACTTTCCATTGTGTTTCTTGTTGGCTGTTCATTCCATTTCAACAAAATCATGATCAAGGTCTTACTTTGTTTATTTTCTTGTCAATGTTATGACTCCTGAAGGAAACTATAGATCATGTTTAACTGCCTTGGTTGTTCATATGGACTCAAATTCTGCATTGAGGGAAAAGGGCTTCACTTTTTCTTTTCTCTAGTAATTTGTTTCTGCCTATTTTGTTGGGTAATCCAGAGAAGTGGGGAAAGCTGTTGCAAAGATAATAGCCCTTGCACTTGATTTGGATGAAACATTTTTTGACCAGCCAAAAATGTTCGGAGAGCCAATTGCAACTCTGCGTTTGCTGCATTATGGAGGTATTGTATGGGATCTTCTTCAAAATAAGTCTTGTAATTTTAATGTAGAAAGTCACAAATTCCGAACTGTGTCACTTTGTTCAATGAAGGTCAAATATCAGATCCCTCAAAAGGATTATATGGAGCTGGAGCTCACACTGACTATGGTTTAATAACACTGTTGGCAACAGATGATGTTTCAGGCCTTCAAGTAAGAAAGCAAATGATTTTTTTTTCTTGAAAATTACAAACATTTGTGTGTTATGAACTTAGACCAATAATGTCTTCCATTGTAGATATGCAAGAATAGGGATGCTAAACCTCAGATATGGGAGGATGTGGCACCATTGAAGGGGTTAGTCCATATGTCATTGTAGCTTTTGTTTCTATTTGCATGCAACATACTTATTTCTTCATCCCTACCTTTTAATTCATGAGTTAATTTCTAACTTCTTCTGACACTCCTTTGTTCTTTCAAGATTAGCTTTTTCTGGATTTGTTTATGGTAGTTTCGTAGCCAGTTTTTGCAATTGTATTCATTGTAAAATTACACTTATCTGCACAACTGATATGTTTCTGAAATTTTAGTTCTTTTTGAGCTGTACTATACAAAGACAAGAACTATGTATGGTACTAGGTTTTAATTTTATTACCTTTGTCATGCCCTTCTGACAGACTGTTTATATTGCAGAGCCTTCATTGTGAATCTTGGTGACATGCTGGAGCGCTGGAGCAACTGTGTTTTTAAGTAAGAAATCTTTCCCACTTTTGAATATTTCTAATTTTGAATTAAGGCAGACGTACTTCTGAGATTAGAGAAATTCAAAAGACAGATATTCATCTGTGTTATGAGCTACTACTGTTGCTGTTCTCTAGAGAAAATTGTAAGCTTCAGAAGTAGCTTAGACTGTGTATGTACACAAGTGATTTGTGATTAGTATTTTTATGAATATGTGATTGGACCTTTGGTGTATTCTCATAGGGCATTTTTTCCTTTAAATTTTGTAATCAAAAAATTACTTTGTATTTATGCTCAGGTCCACACTGCACAGAGTTCTAGGAAATGGTCAAGAAAGATATTCTGTAAGCCTCTTTTTACTATTTACCTTCTATCATTTATATTCATAGCAAAATCGGTGTTAAACTGTTTAATACATAATATATTTAGCCTCCATAAAGACCTCAATATTTATTCATATCTCAGCACTTATCTGGTCAAATATAAATAGTATTTCAATATTTATCTTGTGGTCTTGTGGTTCTCTATTATCTTCTACCAGCATTGGAATTCATAATGCTGAGGACAATTATTGGCTACTGGTTACAGCCTCCAGGATTGACTTCTGTCACGGTCGTTGAAATTTCCAGCACAGTCGGTCTTCCCATTTTTTATTCATTGATAGTGACAACATGAACCATCACTATGTTATTATATTCCAAAATTTGGTCTCTTTCTTGATTATGCATCTATGTATATCATATCAGTTTTAACTTGCAAAGCTTGGCAAAATCATGCAACATGCTCATCACTGTGCTGTTTCCTTTTACAGATTGCATACTTCTTGGAGCCAAGTCATGATTGTCTAGTAGAGTGCTTGCCAACCTGCAAGTCTGATAGTAATCCTGCCAAGTAAGTTAAACATGTCATCTAAAATTTAGCAGCATAGTGTATGTTAGAAAGTTAATCGCACATTCAGATTCTATACTTTCATTCTGAGGCTTGTTTGTTTGGTCACTACAGTACTAAAACAGGCCATTTATAATATAAAGCAATGTGAAGAAAATTGCCTAATTGTTCACCCAAATGTTATGTACATAAATCAATAGGAAGCAACCACGGTATTAAAATCTGTGTTGTTTGTAGAGGCTCTTAACATCTTTGCATTTTCTCTTTTACCAGATTTCCTCCCATCTTATGCCAGGACTACCTGACTCAGCGCTACAAGGACACTCATGCAGATCTGAAAATTTACAAGAAACAGCAAGCTTGAGTAGTCAACCTTTGGAACTTAACAGCCTAGTGTTTTTTCACAAGAACACTCACTTACACTGATTTGGATATTTACCATAAACAAGAAGCTTAAGTAGTTTGTCTTTTGGAGCTGAGTAGCCAGGGAATTTTAAACTGCATGTTGTTTTAGAGACAACAGCATCATATGTTAGATATGTTATTTAGATTTTGTTGGAATGACAAATTAGATAGTCCTGGGGACGGGGTGGGGAGATAGCTACATGGTTTGGTACTTATTGCTATAGCTAAAAGAAAAACATGAATGAAATCAAGCGATGTATTTTTTTATTCAGCCCAATGCTGGGAATAGGATATGAAGATGAAAATTAGCACTGCTTCTAGTCAACAAATATACTTTGCAAACAAAAGTTTATGTTTTACTCACTTTTATTAGTGTTTTTATTTCTCCAAATGCTTTACACAATGGTATTACGAATGTGTGACGTGTGTTGGTGATAGAATGTGAAATGATGTTGAAATTATGTGGGGTTTCTTTGAAAGAGGTGAAGAAAGTTTTTTTTTGTGGATGGTGTGATGATGGTGGTCCAGAAGCCAATTTGGTTTCTTTGTCAGACACGTGCAGAAACATCCAAATCTTATGTTTTTGTGGATAGAGAGAAAGATGTAGAATGGCCCTGTCAAGAGATTATGGAAAAGTGGGTGTTCAAAAATTGAGTCTTTTTGCTTTAAAGGAAGCATTTCAATCCCAAAACAATGTGTCAATCCATTAGATTAAATATTTAATAAATAAAGCTAAAAATTAGTATTTGGTAACAAACTGAATATATTTATACACTGAACACTGTCTTTGAGTGATTAGGATGCGAATGCTAGACTTGCAATTTATGGAATCGTATATAACCGTAGAAGCTAGTAAAACTTGAATTTTGACATTTGAACATGATTAACTTACCAAAAATCTCGGCAAGAGCATGATCCCTTGCTAAAATGGTGGAATCGACTTCGATCCCTTATGACAATATATCTATCAAAGAAACTTGAAACGTGCTTCATGAAACTATGACAGTCATAACAAATCCTAAGATTCTTAATGACCCTAATGGTCTTTCTATCCCTATGATAAAGAAGAACAAAAGCCACTGCTAATTTCTCACTGTGATAGCCCAGAGAATGCTCCTTCTCTTCCTCTTGAATGTCATGCAGCACATTAGAAGTAATAGGGGTGTAACCTCCAAGTTTAACTGTGTCAATAATCGAACCTAAAAATCTTGTAATCTCCTCCCACTTCGGATGAGAATTATCTCCAGATAAAAACTCATGAACCACTTGATCAACGTGAACCAAACTAAGGCCAGGCTCCTTCACAATCCTACCCTCCTTCATCGAATTCCTCACCCCCTCCTTCTCAACCCATTTACCAACTCCACCATAAGCGTTTGACAAAAGCACATAATCACCATCATGATGAGGGTCCAACTCCTTGATCCTCTCTTTGGCCTTCTCAGCCAACCCAAGATGATTGTGATTCACACATGCCCCAAGCAAGGTCCTCCAAATAACCGAATTTGGCTTAACAAGCATCCCCTCCACAAACTCAAAAGCTTCAACCACCATGCCTGAGCGGCCAAGAAGATCAACCATACAACCATAATGCTCAAGCCCCGGTGCAACCCCATACTTACTCCACATGCCCTCAAAAACCCGCCGCCCCTCCTCCACAAGCCCACAATGACTACAAGCCACCAATGCACCCATAAAAGCAACACGATCAGGCTTCAGACCAGACTCCACCATATCATAAAAGGCCTCCAAAGCCTCCCTACCACGTCCATGAACGGCAAGCCCGTTAATGAGCGCGGTCCACGTTACCACATTCCTGTGAGGCATTTCATCAAACACCTTAACAGAACGATCAATGTCCCCGCATCGAGAATACATGTCAATAAGTGCAGTACCTAATGGAACACTAAGACTAAGCCCAGTTCTGGAAATAAAAGCGTGAACCCAGATACCTAATTCCAAGGCACCCAAGCTCGAAACAGCGGATATCACACTAAGCATGATGACCCCATCGGGTTGTAAGATATGACTCTGGCAGAGCTGCATTTGTTGGAAAAGCGTAAGGGCTTCATCGGGGAACCCTTGTTTGGCGAAAGATGAGATTAAAGAGGACCAAGAGACCAAGTCTCGGTGGGACATTTCGTCGAACAGTTTAAGGGAGAGTTGGAGGGATCCGCCGGAGGAGGTTCCGTAGGAGCTTATAAGGGCGTTTTGGACGTAGATGGAGGAGTTGAAACCGAGCTTGAGAACGATGGAGTGGATGTTGTGGGGGTTTAGTTTGGAGGTTTTGAGAATGAAGGGGAAGGTGAAGTGATCGAAGGGGATATTGGTGCGGTGCATGTGGGAGAAGAGGGCGAGGGCGAGGGAGGGAGCGTGAACTGCCACGTGGCGGATGATGGCGTTGTAGGGGAAGGTGTCGCCGGGGATGGGGAAACGGAGGAGCACGGAGGCGGCGTAACGAGCGGTGTCCGGCGGTGATGATGAGTTGGCACACCGGAGAATGAAGGCGCGCAGGGAGAGAGGGTTCTGGTGTTGGCCTCGTTTGATTAGCGTGGCGTGTAACTCGTACACTCTCTTCATGTTGGAGTAATATCTCGCCATCTTCTCCTTCCACTTTTCTGCATTTTCTCATCAATTCATTCTATTTGTTTCAATCTCGTTCCCATTCATTTGGGTTGTTATGTGGGAGTCTCGTTTCAATGGCGGTTTGGGTGACTTTAAGGTGTTCGACGGTTGGTGTGTGAGAATCGGGATGTTTCAGTTCAGGCCACTTTCAGGGTTTTGTGTGTTAAAAGATTACATTTTTTTTATTTCGTATTTATGCATGTAAAATTGATCAAATAGAAATAGAATGTGGTGCAATTATATTAATTACATGAATCAGTTGTTGAAAACTATTGAATGAGAAGGTTTATTGGGCATGGCATAAGATGAAATTAAGATTGCATAATACAAAGCATTGTGTTTGTTACAGCAAAAGCCAAAAGCATAATTCACCAGTAGTTTTGGTGATTACATAGGAAAAAGCACAAGACCACTCTCACATATGGCACCTACAGATTCATGTTTATTACAGCCAAATTTGCCCCATAATTCACCTATAGTTTCGGTACACAGGAGTATACATGCAACTCTCAGCATACTTAACAAGATTCTGAGGACGAGGGAGACGTGTAGCCAAGCCTAAAAAAAAAAAGTTTAACACAATTGTTAGTCTCAAAACATGTAAAATGTTAGCTGAAATTGTGATAAACTAGAACAAAGCATGAGAGTTGTTGTGATAATGAGCACAAACCCAGTTCATATGCCTTGGCAGCAACATCTGCAGCTATGTTAGCTGAAATTGTTCTGATGTCAGAGAATGGTGGATAAATCAAACCCTTTTCATAGTTCTCCTCAGTCACTAGTTTAGCCAAGGCTTCCGCTGCATATGTGTCAATAATGTTGAGAATCAATAATTGAAGTGAAAGAAGCTTGAGAGAATGAAACAAAGAGGATAGAAAGAACAGAACATCATAAAACATCATGTCTGTTGGATGTTTTAATTTGTTTTCCACTTACATGCTGCCAGAAGCATATCATCATGAACTCGGATTGCTCCAGAGATTACCAAACCCAAACCAAAACCAGGGAAAATGTAAGCATTGTTGGCCTGGATGGACAAGACAAGACTTAGACATGATTCTTTGTTGTATAACTAAATAGAAGAGTAACTGGTGATGAATATGAAGAGGATTGCAAAACCTGGCCTGAATAGTACACTTTGCCCTTGTATTCTATAGGATCAAATGGACTTCCACTAGCAAAAATTGCACGACCCTGTGTTTTGAAGACAAGCAAAGATAAGTTATGGAAGCTACTATTGCAAATAAGGCATCATTTTGCATCAAATCAAACAACTCTTTCAACCAGTTCAAGAAACAAATACTGTTGTCTTATTTTACCTCACTCCATTGGTAAGCCTCTTCAGCTGTACACTCAGATTGTGATGTTGGATTGGAGAGAGCCAAAATAAGAGGTTTCTGCAGAGAAGGCATGACAGAGACACAGTTTCTATCTGAGATTGTCTATCTAAAGAAACACAGAAATTATCACATGCAAGAGGAGATTAGAGTTTACTTCATTGATGGAAGACAGAGCCTCAATTACTTCCTTTGTAAATGTTTTTCCCACTCCTGATGATCCAACCAAAACTGTAGGTTTGATTACCTGAAGATGTACACTGATTAAGGACAGACACATATCAAAACACAACCTACTGCAACTTATAAACAGACATATTTTGACACCTTAACAGCTTCTAAGAGAGTGTCAACAGGCTCATGTTCATGAGCCCATGGCTTCTTGAAATGTTGAAGTGAATGCTTTCTTGAACTAACAATCAAACCCTGAAAGAGAAAAAGGAAATGTGTTGCAGAAACTTAAGACAAAAGATAACATAAATTAAATAAAACATAGTTTCATTGAAGCCTGTGATTTTTTATACTACCTTTGAATCGACAAGCCATATCTTCTTGCGAGTCTCCTCAATAGGTTTCTTTGTCTGCTCAAGAATTAAGAAATCAGCAATTTCGATTTTAAAACTAAGTAAAAAACACAACTTGACCACTGCATAAACAATAATAGCTATTCACCTGCTTAGATGTCTCGAGAGCTATAAGCTCTGCTATTCCTGTCCCTGCCTGAAAACATGACAGAACATAAGTTGGACAAACTATTTTGCCAAACTCTTGATAATAATTCAAGTGTGAGTCTAAGTTCTAAATTAAATAAACAACAAGGAATGAGAGAGATTTTGCATGCATATGCCTCAAAACAAAAATACATACAAAAAATAAAGAAATATTTGTTAGAAATCTCAAATCTACTAGAGATAAGACGAATTTAAAACATATAAGTGGGTACCTTACCTTAAAAATCGAATTTGTAAGGTTAAGTTAGACTTAAAATTCACTTCTTAATGGTATTTAAAATTTTCATAACTAAATACTACTTATTCTATTCCACTGGTTGTTTCTCTTTGCTTCAGCTTCAGGGAAAGATTGTATACATAATAAGTCAGAAAAGGATCAAAATACCTCTCCAGCACCAAGAAACAAGAATGTGTGGTCAGCCAGAGTACCACCAATGAGCTTCAAGGCTGCCACAACCCCAGCAAGAACCACAGATGCAGTTCCCTGACACAACAATGCATTAATAATTAGAACATAAAAATCTTCAAGATGCAGATGTCATCCTTTATGCAACTCAGTACCTGAATATCATCATTGAAAACAAGATGAGTTGTACCATATTTTGCAAGCAACTCAAAAGCGTTGTGGTTTGCAAAATCTTCAAACTGCAGAACAACAATTTTCAGTAGTCTGATACTGCATTGAATGAATTCAGAAATGTTAAGAATCATACAAAAAATTTGAAACCTGTATAAGAACTTTTTCTCCGTAGTTTTGCTTGACAGCAGTCATGAACTCATGCAGAAGTTCGGAATATTCCTAAGGAGAAAGCAGAAACCAAAATAGCATCAAGATTGATGCAAGTTAAGAAAATGATGCTAATGAAAGCCACATGCACCAACCTGTCCTGTTGCCCTCTTTTGTCTAAGCCCAATGTAAAACTCATCATTCAGTAATTTCTCATTGTTTGTTCCCACATCAATCGTAATAGGCAAACACTAGCCACAAAAACAAGAAAACATCACAACAAAACTCACAAGAGTGAATTTGATTACTTTATTACTCACTTAATGAAGTTCTTAATGTTAAATGATCAAAAAAGACAAAGAATACATGTGTTGATATAAATCAGATAATGAGAATAACAGGAAAATATGCAGAACTCTTACTGCTGATGGACGAACTCCTCCTAATGCTGTGTACAAGGCCAATTTACCAACAGGAATTCCCATTCCCTAAACCACATTCAACATCATTGTGTAAATAGTAAATCATGTAAACTGTCATAATATATCTATATATTGTCTTCATAACTTGAGTCATAGTTTTTCTAAGTCAAATACCTGACATCCAAGATCCCCAAGTCCTAAAATTCGTTCACCATCTGTTACAACAATAACTTGAATACTCTTTTCAGGCCAGTTTTTCAACACCTCAAGGATCTTCCCCCTGAAAAAGTTCCACAACTCAATGACCCTGCATCAAATGTAGCACAAAATTTCATACAAGCACATGAATAAAGAAATTTATACTTCTCTTTCAAACTTATGAAAAGACCCTGAGGACGCTTGAAGATGCTCCCATATTTCTGGCAGGCCTCACCAACAACAGGAGTATACACAATTGGGAGCAGTTCCTCAACATTGTCAACTAGAAGTTTGTAAAACAGCCTTTCATTCATCTCCTGTGTACCAGCAAAACATGTTTTACTTTTCCATTTTCAGAACTAGAGAAATGCTTTATTTTCATTTTCACTTTCCATGGATAGAAGACACAGCATTAGTATAAAATATTTGCAATGATATTAAAGGGTACTGACATCATGAACAAGACAAACTTAACCACAAACATGGAAGATATGATGAATAGAGAAACGTGCCTGAAGTTCCATCATAGCTATGTATTTCTGCAATGGCACCTGATACTGTCGGATATTGTGTATCAACTGTTTTTCCTGAAAACAGTAGTTTAAAGAAGTGATTAAAACAAGAGGAAAAGGATCAACCCTATAAAACCGGTCTGTAAAGTGAAATTTGCACCCATATTTATACACTTAATTGGTTTTATTTTTAGTCGACAGGAAACTTTCATCAGAAGGGAAAAACATTTTTTTTAATGGAGAAAGTAAACTAAAAAGATAACAGACAGAAATCACAGTTCATCATCAATCAATGCAAACCTGAAGTTTCTGGGAGATAATTGTAGGAGGTAATAGTCCACGCAAATAGTGTGCATCTCTCTCTTTCTCAGTGAAAGCAAGCCCCTTGTTGTACTGTGGATCTCTAAGTAAAGAGTACCCACTGCACCACAAAAACATACAGAAACTCAGACCACAATTTCAGCTAAAACAAAAAAGAGCAAATATAATAATCACTAGCATTCATATCCTATACATCTTATATATACTGTCTGAATAATTTTTGTTCATATACACTTAACAAAGAAGAAAATAAGAACATGACATGAACTAAGTTTCTTTCACAAGCTAGAATCAACTTATATACTTAATTTCTACACAAACTCACTCATCTAACTTCATATATGTTATGTATGGAAGTTGTAAGTGAAGGGCCAAAGCTTTGTTAAAGTCAACAACTTCAATTTCTGCTAATTAACCACTTTCGCAGACATCTTAAAGTCAAGTATAGTAAAACTCGTTAAGAACCGAACTTTAAATTTAAATCAAATTTACAAAATCGACTTGTGTGCCGAGGTTTACGGTCACTTATTAGATACGATAAACTTGTTTTATCTTTAGTCGTGAGATTTTCAACGGAAGTGATTAAAGCCATGATGTAAAAAAACTGAAAGTGTGGAAACTAAGAAACACAGATTGAAGAAGCTAGAGAGATTGACCTGGCAACTGAGAAAGTCCATGGGGTGACAAGTTGGTCCTCAGTGGCATGATCCTCACCGTAGACATCTTCAACACCACCACTCACGGTTGATCTTGGACTCAGATCAAGCACTGACTCACCATCTCTCAGGGGCTTTAAAATGCTCTCCATTCAACTCACCACTGTCTCTCTGATACAATTCTGAACTGTGAAGTGCAAAAAACAATGCCAATGATTCACAAACACCACAAACACTGCTTTTATGTATTCCCATGATGACTCGCAATACATTAAATAAAGGGAGTCAAGGGAAGAAAAGTAAACAAGTGTTTGTGTCGTTTTCTCTTCGAAAAGTGAACCATGTGAACGAATGCACCACTTCTACTTCATTCCATCACTAAAAAAATCATTTTTACAGTGCTTCTGCGCTGTTAGATTCAAGTGGACCTAATTAAAATTAAAGGGGTTGTTATAACAGAGGAAAAGAAAAATCGAAAACATGTACTTTGGAATATTATATTGGTCATATGCTCTATGTTGGGGAAAAATTGTCGTGTCTTATATAATACATAACATGATATACATGAAAAGCACGAACTGATTATATGCAGAAAACGTTCTGTGAAAATATAAGAATAGTAAAAAACACTGACAAACCACACAACACGACAGAGTTAGAAACAGAAGTAGAAAGCTTTGTATTTTAATTTTTTTTTTTCTACTGCTTTTTAATCTTGTTGCTATCATTAAATAAGTGATTATATCAATGCTGTGATTTATAGTATATAACTAAATATAAAATTCATTTTAAAAATTAATTTTATAAAATTAAATTAGGTTTAAAATGCGATTAGATTGTTAAGTTTTTGGTCAAATTTATTTGAAGTTACCGACACAATTTTAATTGTGGGGTCTTATGAAAGGGGAAAAGATGAAAATATCTGTCAAAGAAACAAAAGAGAGAAAGAAGACAAAAACAGGAGTGGTTGAGTAAAGTCATGTCTGCGCCATTATCCGAATATCCTTCGAGAACTATGAAGCAATTATATGGAATAATTGAAATAAAAATAGAATAATGAAGTGGAATACACTGTTATTTTAATATTTTATAAATAAATTAAAACCTCAAATTACCATTTTTCTTATTTTATTTTTTTCCTGCATCTTTAATTGAAAATGAAAAGTTTAATTACTCGTTTGATTTTTATTTTTATTCAAAAATATTAAATTGATTTTTCAGTTTTTTTAAATTTTAATCTGGACTTGATTTTAAAAAAATTGATGTAATTTGATTTTTTCATTAAATTTCTTAAAACAAATAAGAATTTTTTATCAAAATTAAAATTTTTAATAAATATAATTTGCTTTTTTAATATAATAAATATAATCACAGTGACAATTTTGATAAAAAAAATTATTGATTAGTTTTAAAAAATTTCAAAAATATTAAATTGCATCAATTTTTAAAAATCGAAAAAAATTAAAACTTAAAAAATTTGAAAGACTAATTTAAAATTTTCTAACAAAAATAAAGACAAAAAATAATTAAACCAAAATAAAAAGACTTGGACTTTTGTTACAATGAAGCACATGACTTAATGACTGTTTTAACTAAACAATTAGGAAATAATTAACTTCTCAATAAACAAAGAATCGTTTATAGAATTGACATTTAATAAATATTTTGGTACATATAAATACAAGAATCGGAAAAGAACTTAATCATTAGTTATACTAAAATAGCATACTTTTTTTTAAATATTATCTCCTCCAAGTATCTGTCCAAATTAATGTCATTTTGTATGAAATTGTCATAATTTGCCTAAACAATTTGTCAAATTGTTATAATTTAGACTTTTTTTAGTAGAAATAAAGGAATTATTTTATTAAATGGAATATGACTTATTGTTGATCTGAGTCATGAGTGAATGACCTTATCTTAATGGGTAGAAAAGATAGACAATAATGATGCAGTGGTCCCCCAACAGCACCCTAGTATTGACTTTAAACTACACGTTTTTCTTTTTTTCTTTCTTTTCTTTAGAAAGTTCTAATAATTGGAAGAAAGAAAATCATTGGATCGGATTAATTTTTTTTATTTTAAATACAAATTTAACTAAACAGATAGTTTTATAAGTTATGTAAAATTAATAAATATAATTTGATTTGAGAAAATTTTTAAAATAGTCAATCTTTGTGAGAAAAAGAAAATCATTATTCTTTTAAAAATAGTGTGTGCGCATGATCGTCTTCGTTTAATTGTTAAAATATTCATGAAATGTTATATAAAAGTAAGACAAAAAATGTCTTTTCAATAAATGATTATAAAATTATGGAAAAAAAGGTTTCCCTCATCCATAAATTAAAAAAAAAAATTATGTAACTTTAGTTCGTTTTACTCAATCTTAATTTTATTCAACAAATAAAAATAAATTAAAATTACATAATTTTTCTCGAGAAAATTCAATTAGTCTGTTCTAAAAAATTTATGGATCAAAGTGAGACCTTTTGAGAATGTAACTACAAAATATCTATGACGAGTGAATGCCTAAAAGCAATAAATGATACTTCGATCCCTATGTAAAATTGCAATACGAAAGAAGGAAATTTCCAATTTAGTCCATGTTAATTTTAAATTAGATCTCTCTCAAACAACATTTTAAATTAAAATCAAATTACATAAAAATAAATAAAATATATCAATAAATATGTATTCAAGTATTTAAAAATTAATACAACATTAATATGTGAAATACTAAAAAGTATAATGTCAATTAAATTTTAATTCAATAAATAAAACAGTAAAGGTAGAGATATACTATTATTAGTAGAGCTGTTAAAATAGGTTGAAACCTATAAACCAATCTAATTTATTAGGGATTGGGTTAAAAAAATTTTACAAATTTTAATATAAGTTGATTTTTTACCCGATTTACATAAAACTCGACTCACTTGGATTGAACCCGTGAATCGGGTTGGCTCACCAAATCACAAATAAAGGATCACAAAAGTGTTTTTTGTTAAGCTGAGTTTTGCATTTAAATCATATTAAGTTGTTTTTTTTTAACCAACACAGATCATTTGTATTTTTGTGATTTTTGTTTGTATTTGGATTATATAGTTAATTTAGATTTTAATTAAAATTAAAATTTAGTTTTGATTGAAAAAAATAAAAAAAAGAAATTGTAATTTTTTATATTTAAGTGACCTAATAAATCAACCTGTTTAACCCACCAACCTACAATAATTCAAGTTGGATTCGAATTTTTTTACTCAATAATAAATAAACCATATTAGATTGACTTACTAGATGATCAATTTTTGATAAGTTAAATCAAATTGAACTGAGTTACCCGTTTTCAAAGCATTAATTAACGAGCCTAATGTTTCAGGTAATTTTTTATAGATCAAAGATCACCTATCACCAATGTACATAATTACGATTTAGTCACTTCATTCTGTTATGTTTTCTCCCGCACAAACTTTTCCCTATTTTTGAAATTAACGCAAAACCCTTCTTCCTCCTACTTTCTTCAATTTCTTCAATTTTAAAATAAACCTATAATTCAAAAATATTCTTGTTTAGTAGGCTTCATCCTCTACCCTATTCAGATGATAATTCATGCAGTTCGCTTATGGATGGATAAGATATGTTCATGTTTATTAAAAAATTTGAAAAATCACGCTCAGGAATTTAAGTTACTTTTCCATGAAAATAGGAAAATTTATTTTCTGACACACTTGTAACTTTAATTTGAAATATTTTAAATTTTAAAAATATTCCTAGAACAATTAAAAAGTAGCCAAAATTCCTAGGTAATATATCTGAGAATATAACTCCTGAAAAAGAAATATTTTGCAAAAGTTTTGCACACGTACCAGGTTGATCAACTGTTACTGCTTCAGCAACCACAACACCCCACTATTGTGGAACGCATCAGCTGGAATTAGAGATGGCAACGGGCGGAGCGGGGACGGGTTTCGCTATCTCATATTTATTTTCGTATAAAAAATTCATCTTCATCCCCATAATCAAATTCAACGGATATCAAACTTTTTTCTCATCCCCATCCCCACCAGATAACAAGTATAATCTCGTACCCATATCCGTGTTCTAACTACTTCAATATTAATTTTTATAAAAGAAAAAAAATTACGGTAAAAAAAACATAATATTATGAAATATTCAATATTAGGAGGATTTTCTTCGATGCCAAATACCTTAAAATAAATTATAATTGTTTACATTTTATATTAGAATACCAAATAAAATTTCATGTGAACCAAAACATTTATTAAATTTGCAAACTACAACATTGATGAACTTAGTTGATAAAATTAAAAAATATTTCAAAAAAATATAAAAGGAAAACAAATATTCAAATTAAAATATATTTTAAATGTTTGTTTACTTCAATTTTTTAAATTCTAATGAATCTCTT
>Ga0214544_1003292_pt1 | contig 33586 bp, 20 predicted proteins | sample CNSS3metaG_FD_160074 | JGI IMG/M metagenome (GOLD analysis project Ga0214544, IMG submission 160074) | Root nodule microbial communities from cowpea collected in UCLA plant growth center, Los Angeles, California, USA - CNSS3 | ecosystem: Host-associated > Plants > Roots > Nodule | place: USA...
ATTTAACATTTATTTATTTTTCTTTATAAAACAAATGTGTACTCATTTAAATGTACTCATTTTTCTTTCGTTAAATTTTATTTATTTAATAGATAATAATATTTTGACTCATTTTTTTAATCTATTTTTAATTTACAATTTCAATAACTTTTAAAATATCATATCACACTATTAAAAAATAAATCGATGATAATTAAAATTGTGAGTTAAAAGTGAATAAAAAAGAAATGGTCAATATATTATTATCTTTATTTAATTATGTTTTTATGTGATATTTGAAATTTTGTCCTTTTCACCGTATAAGTGGCTATCTGTGTGGATCTCCCACTCTTAGATTTAAAAACCGTAAAAGTTGTTGATGACCTTTGTCTTATATTTACTTCTACAAGATAGCATTTTTAGCATTAATGATGAAAGGAAGAATGTGCAAAGAAGAGAAGAGAAGAACAATTGAACACATGGAGAGAGAAAATTTAACAAGAAAAGGACTTGATTGAAGTGTATCTTATATTACCGAAGGTGATAAGGAACAAAACTGAAAAAGAAACACACAAAAAAAAAAAAAAACAAAAAAAAAAATAACATAAATTAAATAAAAATTTAATTAAAAAAAAAAAAAAAAAAAAAAAAAAAAAAAAAAAAAAAAAAAAAAAAAAAAAAAAAAAACACAAAAAAAAATAGCATAAGATGAAGCATCATCAGAAACATCAACCATGAGACACAACAACAAGATCGCTTAACTGTTGACATTTGAAAATTTTATTTTAAGTTTTCGAGACTTCGAAAATAGTTTTTTTTTTTTTATCAAATCTAATTTTATCCAAGTTGGAGTTATCCGTATATATAGAAATTAATAGTTTGTGCATAGATCATGGAGTATGCAGGTTACTTTACATAATTTGTTTAAGTTAAAAAGTTTATGATTAGTGAGGTCATACCAATTAATCTGATCAGTGCATGAGAACCATTATGATTTCAATAACAATTATCCGAGTCATGCATGGAAATTAAGTCAAGTAGATGAAGACAGCTTAAAAAAATGGTATTTATAAGACGGAACATAAAATAACATAAAGTCACCCATCACGTTAAAGAAGAGAATCCCATAAAGGGAGTGGAATGTGAATAATGTTAGTGGAGTCCAACTATAGCGTACATAATGCATAAAATACAAAACTATACAAAATATCTATTCATATCAATGCTAAACTTTGCTAAATTATCCACACAAAATACAGAAAAGCTTCATTAGGAAGATGCTCAGCACAAAGCCTTCGTTACTTTTATAGTATGAAAACTGATAATCAAATCAAAGCAAAGCAAAGTGTATGAAAACTGATAATCAAATCAAAGCAAAGCAAAAGTGTCTGAGATAAAGAGAAAAACTATCTGAACTTTAAACCAAAAATGAATGCACTACAACAATTGAATACATTTATCCGATGATATATATGCACATGTGGTCGTGTGTACAAATATATATATTGCCTGAAAAGAGAAACATGTGCGAATTTTTGAAACCTTCTCGCCCTGAACCTCCGAGTCTCTTTCTTTTCTCAAGTCAACGTGGTCATGGTTTCTGCATAATATATTAATGCAATGTGAAAACTAGTCAGAGAACCAGATGCTACACTCACTATGCGTGTTTTCTGTATGTGACTCTCTGACAAAGTGGACCATACAAGTAGAGTCGTTGAATTTATATGAATATGTGAAAAAAAATATTGATTGATGTAAATCTAGCAGACAAAGTTAAATCCTAAATCAGTTTCATTTTGCTTATGCTGACGAGGGATTCTATTGGTCAATAAATCTAATAATGCATAACTATTTCATGCGGTATGTATATATGTTCTAAACTTGGCTGAACACAACTTAGATTATCAATTCTGCAAGTTGTGTCTGACGAATTTTAAATGCTTACTAAATGGCCCTTTTAAAACCAGTGGTTGTGTGATCAACAATTCGTTAACTTTTTATCTATGTTAAATATTTGGAGGAAGAGTTACGCCAAAGAAAAATAATGATCTTAAAACTCTTAAACAGTATGAACATTTATATTCCACCAGTCACGTACTTTGAAGGCAGAAAAGGAGCAGTTAGCGGAGAAGGTAAGAAGATTCTTAGAAGGTTCTTGCTTTTTACTCTCAGTGTGAGCCTCAGTCCACATAATATAAATGCATGCTTTGTTCCATAATCTCAGAGTCTGAAACACTTCAGAGGAACACACTGAGAGGCCCAACGAATGGGAAACAGCATGGCAACCCACAACAAATACAAAAGTTTCTTGTTCTTTATCAGAAAGTTCAAGGTCATAGAGCCAGATCCACCTCAGGACCTTGAGGAGGCGTTTTCAAAGTTCACAGGAGGAGGGTCCCACATGTCCGTGGAGCAGCTCCACCGTTTCATGGTGGAGCACCAGGGTGAAGAGCACCACACCTTATCGGATTCGGAAAAAGTTTTTGAGAGGGTTTTGCAGGAGAGAAACACATGTCAAGAAACTGTTAAGGTTGATCACCACAGAGAACATGAGATCACCCTGGATGAACTCTTTCGATTTTTGCTTCATAATGATTTCAATGGTCCCTTGAAAACTCAGGTAAGCTCTTCACCATGGGAAAGAGAACGTCTTTGGGTTCTTGAATTATATCTGTGAGTGTATTTCAAATCCAGTTTTATACCCAAAAGACTGATTTCAATCTATACATTAGTTTACTGGAAAAACTTACTGCATAAAAGTTTCATCTTTGCTTCCTGCTCTTCTTTCTTGTGTTTTGGTTTTAGCTGCTAAAATCATACAATTGATGCGATTCTAGGTACATCATGATATGGGTGCTCCATTGTCACATTATTTCATATATACAGGCCACAACTCCTATTTGAAAGGGAATCAACTCATCGGTGATTGCAGTGAAGTGCCAATCATAGAGGCTTTGAAAAGAGGAGTGCGTGTTATAGAACTCGATCTATGGCCAACCTACAATAAGGATGATATTAAAGTAGACCATGGATGGTACATGAAATTAATTATCAAGTTCGTTCATACTTATTTGATTTTTTCTTTATCTCTTCAATGGAATCAATGCAGGACTTTTACCAACCCTGTCTCAGTGGTGAAATGTCTAGAGTGCATAAAGGAATATGCTTTTGTTGCATCTCAGTACCCTGTGATCATAACCATAGAAGACCATCTTACAACAGATCTTCGAGCTGAATTTGTAGAAGTAAGCATCCAATTTCACTGATGAATGGTGATACTATTCTGTTTTACTTTTTCCTTTTGTTATCGTGGTTTCATGGCTTGCAGTTGGTGACTCAAATATTTGGGGAAGTGCTTTATTACCCTGGGGAAGAGTGCTGCTTAACAGAATTCCCTTCACCAGAATCACTGAAAAACCGAGTTATTATATCCACCAAACCCCCAAGAGAACGTTTTGAGTCCAACCAAATCAAGGACAATGGCAACCGTTCTATGCTTAACGAAAGCGAATCATCTGAAGAGGAATCATTCCGAAATGCATCTCCAAACTCCAGCAGGAACGAAGTAGAGACTGAGGACACAGTGAGACAAAGATATCTGCATTCATAGTTTTTAAGTAAAATCTAGAATTTTATTGAAGTACTCGTGAAATTGTCTTGCAATGTTACTTTGATTGTCAATGGAGACAATTTTTAATTATTTACATGTTAAAATATCAAATTTAAGCTCTAAAAGTATTAAGTTTTGATGGCTTATGTTACTTTTTTTGTGTGTAGCAGAATGGCAGTGATCGTGATGAGGGAAGCTTAAGTACAAGCGAATATGACCACAAACCATACTTGGAGTGTTCACCTGATTACAAAACCATAATTACTATCCATAACAGGAAACTGAAGGGTTCCCTGAAGGATAAATTGAGAACTGAAGGTGAAGTTAGACGCATAAGTTGGAGTGAGAATACTCTTGAAAAGGCTTCAGAATCTCATGGAGCAGACATTCTTAGGTAAGTCATTCTTACAGAAAAAGTAGTCCAAACAAACTTAACCTGTGTATAAACTATTTATCGACTTGCCGAGAAATTTATTTTCTCTTAAAAGTATTTACTGTGAAAATGTATCCAAACATGTCCCTAGTTTATGGTTTCAGCTACAAGGAGGAATTTCATTACACATCTTTTCTTGTTATTGTCTTCAACAGTTAACACCTATACTAGGCCTACATAGTTATCCTGTGACTCGCCTGATTCAAGCTTTTACTCTTCCCAGATTCACACAGAAAAATATCCTCAGGGTTTACCCGAGTGCAATGCGTGTCAAATCCACAAATTTCAAGCCACATATTGGGTGGATGTATGGGGTTCAGATGGTGGCATTCAATATGCAGGTTAGGAACTATGAAATAAATGAAAGTTTTTTTGATTTTGGAATTTTTAGTGTAAGGCTTCTTGTGTTTTCATGCAGTAATAGTGGGTAACCTTGTGAAACCTGAATCACATTTTTCAGCTGTTTTCTGTTGTGGACCAATCAATATGCATGCTGAAAATTGAATGGTTTTATTAGTAAATATATGTCTAATACAACATTATCAAGATTCAAATGAATCAATCTTGAATCCTTCTCCTAGAAATAGGTGATACTTTGTCCAATTAAAAGTATTGTGCCTCGAAGATTATTTCAGAAACATGTGCATTTAAGTTCATTTGCATGTTGCCTATGCCAGGAATTCTAACCTTCTACAGTTCTACCATTTTTCTTCCCAAACAGGGCCATGGCAAATCGCTCTGGTTGATGCAGGGGATGTTCAGGGCAAATGGAGGATGTGGTTATGTAAAGAAGCCTCAAATTCTAATGCAGAAGCATCACTGTGACAATGAGTTTGATCCTACAAGGATACAGTCGGTAAAGAAGACATTAAAGGTAAGCATCTATCATTCAATCATACAATACAGATTCTTTTGTTAGGTGACATTGTAATGCTATGTTGTCATGTCTAATAACAGGTCAAAGTATACATGGGACATGGATGGAGCTCAGATTTCAGTCCTACACACTTTGATAAGTGCTCTCCCCCAGACTTCTTCACTAAGGTCAGTTAAACAACAGTTCTCAGTAAACATAGAAGGTCTAATCTTAATTATTTTCACCCCATAAAAGGAAGAAACAAAAGTATTTTTGTGTGTGAATTGTGTAACAGATCCGAATTATTGGAATGCCTGGTGATGTTGCCAAGAACAAAACAAAGGTCATCATGGACAACTGGTTTCCTGTTTGGAATGAAGAATTTGAGTTCTGTTTAAGTGTTCCAGAGCTTGCAATGCTTCTGATCCAAGTAAAGGACAAAGATCAAGGAAAGGATGACTTTGCTGGGCAGACATGTTTACCAGTGTCAGAATTGAAACATGGATTTCGCTCAGTGCCTTTATACAACAAAAAGGGAGAGAAATATAAATCTGTGAAGCTGTTGATGCGATTTCAGCTTCAATGAATTGTAGAGAATAGAGATCACTCTTCTCTAACAAATACATTCTTATTACTAAAAACTTGAATGTAAAGTTTTAAGTAATCGGGGTTAGAAAGGGTCATTCTATAAATAAATCCTTAAATTAAATTTATTTTATGAGACAATGTTGGTTTTCACTTGAATCCCAATTGAAAGCAAAAAATTGGAGAAAAAGTTAATTTTATTTGAAAGGAAAATAAACGGAAGTTGAAGTTAATATAAAGAGCAAAATATAGGAGCATAAAAGTGTGGCTAAAGTGTAAACGGTGCATCCCTGTTAAATCGCATGCCATTTATGGGACTTCTCTGTCTCTCAAAATTCCCAAATCCAAACTTTCATCATTAATCCATTTATATTTCATACGCATCGAATCCTTCATCTTCTTCTTTCTTCCCTCCGTCAAATCCTGCACTGCATGCAACAATGGCCAGCGTCACCTACGGCTACGGCTACAAAATGTTCAAGTACTTCAACAAAACCTACGCCCTCTCCGAGCAGACCCCTCCGCCGGACGTCAAGGACGCATTCTCCCTCTTCGCCGAAGGCGCGGACTTCATGTCCGCCGACCAGCTCCTCCGCTTTCTGCACGAACACCAACTCGAATTGGACTACACCGCAGAGGATTCCAACCGCGTCATCGAAACCTTCATGCAATCGCGGACAGAAAACGCCGAATGCGACTCCGACAACAACGGTCTAACGCTCGACGAGTTCTTCCGCTTCTTGTTCCTCGTCGATTTCAACGATGCCCTCAAATCTAAGGTCCCTCTCTCCACCCTCTCCAAAACACGTGCACCAAAAAAAAAAAACGTTTTTGTCTTAGCTTCTTTCTTTTCCTTTTAATATTATCATTTTGTCACGTTGTTTGTTAGCTTTTTGTTATGTTGAGTTTTTCAAGAACAGGGTTTGATTAAACTAATTAGGTTTTAATTAAGATTTTAATGCCCGTATCTTCGTCAACTTTCACATCAATTAGTTTCTAAGCGTTACCTTCTGTAACAGTTTACAATGTGAGGAAACAACCATAAAACAGTAACAAGAAATGCTAAAACATGAAAACTAGTATTAGACTAAAATGAAAAGTTGGAGTAGGTATTCGGAGAAAGGGATTAATTAAACCAAACCATTAACCAATGTAATATAAAAAAGTTTATAGAAATTTTAAATGCTTTAACAAGGATTAATTTGATTTTTATATGAAATAAAACTATCGATTTGGAAGATACATTCGTTTGAAATTACTTTTGAGAAAAAAATTCACAGAGAAAGCAGCATGTTCAAGGGATTATTGTTTGTTAGGTGAAAGCTTTAATAAGGGCAGTGGTAGTCACAAAGATATCTGTATGTTCGGTTGGATTATTCAATGTTGTACTAATTTGTTTATTGTCAGATTTCGACGTATCGTAATTATTTACCTTCTTTGTACTGGACAAAGGCGAGGAAAAGAAAAGGAGAAATGAAAAAGCCCATATAACAAGAAATGAGGGACCCGTTTTTATTAAGTTTTTAAGAGACATAGGACTTAGCTTTCAAACCATTGCTCTGATACCTTTCATTTCAACTGACACAAATTCAAATTAAAGGTGTGAACTTATATATCACATTATGGAGCCGTCCTAGGGGAGATAGTTAATTTAATCATAGCTTTTAAACAAATTAAAATAAATACTCTGTAAATATTTATATTTATTTCATGTACATATTATTATTAAAATGTAATTTAGTTTCTCTTCTTGCCAAAAAAATGGATGTCCAATCAATTTGATCATCGTTTGAACATTCAAAATGTTCTCCCATTTTTTTTGGCACGTGCTTTTTTTATCTTATCTTCCTTGATCTCTTTGTCTTTTTGATCTCTTTAACACTTTCTTAACATGTTTAATGCACTCATTCTATTTTTGTTATCCGATTAGTTTCTTTAATCTATTTTACCTTCTATGTGGCATTCTAAATCAATCTACTCTTTCTTCTCATAACATATCTGATTGGACCGACTGATTGAACCTAACACCAGAGAGTCTCCAACTTTTAACTCTTCGGAGCGTTAATTATAGAAAGAAAAAGAGTTCAAAATAACTTATTTAAAAAAAGACAGATTGAGTGGACCAATAACTACAATTTATGTACTTTATTATTAAAATGCAATTGAAATTGTAAAGATTAAATTGTACGTTAATAATATATAGAAATATATTTAAAATGAAAAATTAATGTGAATGATGAAAGCTAACTTTAAGATAGATTTATTTATTTATATAATTTAAGGACTAATGGAATATATATATATATATATATATATATATATATATATATATATATATATATATATATATATATATATATATATATTCACCCGAAAAAAACTATGTATTTACACATTTGCCAGATATTGACAAATAACATATAGTATTTCCATTTTAAAAATACCATTTCTTATGGGAAAAACACAAATTATATTTTGAAAAAAATGCTTGATTATTATAAAATCTCTAAAGATGTTTTTTTGACTGAAATTTCTCTTTCTTTAATTAAAACTTCCAAAACAAAGGGCCAAAACAACTGAAAAAAAGTGACTTTTACGAGCTCGAAACAGCAGTGCTTCTCTTTGTATGTGCATGTACAAAATTTGTAGTGATATTTGTCTGTGTCATAATATTGACGTCAATAGTTCAACTAGAGCAAGAGTGCCTAACTTTGTATTAAAGTTTTACAGTTACATGTGGGTTTCTGATTGACATTTACTTATAATGATCATGTATGGATTGGTGACTAAAATTTAATCATCTATACTCTCATTCGTTAATGCCAAGTTATGATGACACAAAAAAATTGAGTATATACCTAGTCTGTAGTGTTGTTATTTTAAGGAAATTGTTTTGTCTCTTCTTGACTATTTGAATTTTGTAATGACAGGTACATCAAGATATGAATGCTCCGTTGTCACATTATTTCATATATACAGGGCACAATTCTTATCTGACTGGGAATCAGCTGAGCAGCGATTGCAGTGATGTGCCAATAATAAAGGCTTTGCAACTAGGTGTGCGAGTAATTGAACTAGATTTATGGCCAAATTCAACTAGAGATGATATCGACGTCGTTCATGGAAGGTGCTGCTCTGGAGTTCAGTCTTGTATAGCTCTAGATGACTATTTTTCATCGTGTTCTGATCTATTTTTATACATTTCAGACATTCATGGTGCAAATTATATAATCATCTGCTTTGGAACATTTTCTGATATATTTCAGGACACTTACTGCTCCTGTCTCACTTATCCAGTGTTTGAAGTCCATAAAAGAGTATGCTTTTGTTAAATCTGAGTACCCACTAATTATAACTTTAGAAGACCACCTTACACCACCTCTTCAAGCTAAAGTTGCAGAGGTAAGGTCCATTGTTAACCCCTTCCCAACACACAAAGAACCTTACTTCCAAGCTAGGCATTGAACGCAAATTTAATCTTATTTGCAGATGGTAGCTCAAGTATTTGGAGATATGCTATACTACCCTGAGACGGATCTTCTCACAGAATTTCCCACACCAGAGTCGGTGAAAGGTCGAATTCTTATATCAACCAAACCACCAAAAGAATATCTTGAATCCAAGCAATTCAAGGATAGTGACAGTGAGAGGGAATCAACTGAAGAATTATCGCCATGCATTATCCCTGAATTGGAAGCTGCTGCTGCTGCTGCTGTTGCAGCTGCTGAGAAGGTGAGCGTAAAGACGGATTTGTTTCTTGTTGGATTTACATTTATAAGCTCTGCATGCTTATGTAATCTTTTTCCCCTCTAACCGGATAGCCCAATGGAAATGATCTTGATGAGGAAAGCTTGAATGCCCGTGATAAAAAACCAGACCAGCAGGGTGCACCAGAGTACAAACGTTTAATTACAATCCATGCTGGGAAGCCAAAGGGTCCTGTAAAGGATCACTTAAATGTTGTTGGGGGTGTAAAGCGCTTGAGCTTGAGCGAGCAGGAACTTGAAAGAGCTTCTACCACTTATGGATCTGATATTGTTAGGTATCCTACGTAGTACATAGTACTGCTAACTGCATATATATAACTAACTACTCTTTACAGTTGAAAGCCTCTCAAATAATGTGGTTGCATTTTATGCTTCCAGGTTTACACAGAAGAATATTATCAGGGTGTATCCAAAGGGAACACGTGTTAACTCCTCAAATTACAGGCCACATATAGGATGGATTTACGGAGCTCAGATGGTGGCATTTAACATGCAGGTTAGGGATTTATGACCAAGGTCGTTTCAAGTAGAAGGCTTATCCTAGTCTTTTCTATTTGTAGTCTTTATGTACTCTACCGCAAATGGTCCATGTGCAAATTGTTATTGTACAGTTCATCTATTAGAATACTTGTATGTTTAGGAAACTGGTGAATGATGGCTGCATCCTCAGGCTAATTTCTTTTGGTGCAATGTTGATGCATGACTATTATTTTTAGGTTGTTGTGCCCATATATATTTAATTCGATGCTGTACAGTGTACACTATTTCAATGCTATGTGGATTTTTGAAATTTTTCTCAGTAAGGTATTTTGTTAATAGTCATATGCCAGTGACTAGTGTATGGTCTAATTTTTTATTTGTTTTTATGCATCATTTGATGCTAACATTTTAGCATGTAATTTTCTGTACCAGGGGCATGGAAAATCACTCTGGTTTATGCAAGGAATGTTTAGATCGAATGGCGGCTGTGGTTATGTGAAAAAACCTTCATTTCTGATAGAACAAGGCCCAGATGATGAGGTTTTTGATCCTAAAAAACCAATGCCAGTGCAAAAGACATTGACGGTAAGATACTATTTCGAAAGGTAACCAATTGATTTGGTGACATACTTTAAACTTCGCCCCTGTCAACCTATAGGTAAAAGTGTACATGGGAAACGGGTGGAGCACAGATTTCAGTAAAACACACTTCGATGCATTCTCTCCGCCGGACTTTTACACAAAGGTGAGTTCGATATTTTTGCTAGTATTGCAGATTAGGGTATGTAATCTGTCAGTAGATGGACACTTTACGATGATACTATTTTTGTTATTAATCGTGTTTCAATATTGATTGATACCCTCCAACTAGTGATTGGGATGACCATTGTTAATATAACTGTTAAACCCTTCAACTTTTTATACCATCTCATAAGTGCATTTCACCATATGTATGGGTTTATATATATACCTTGAAGAGAAGACTGTACTGTACAGTTTCAAGATTGAGTAAAAATTATAATCAGAAACCCCTTTTGTCGGTAATGACTAGAATTTAAAGAGCAAATTGTGTAATGGAGTTGTCAATGGTGAAAATGAGAGAAGCAAAAATACGTTATACTTATTATAGAATTACTTTATGTAACAGGTTTGCATTGTTGGAGTACCTGCTGATAACATGAATAAGAAGACCAGGATAATTCAAGATGATTGGTTTCCCGTTTGGGATGAAGAGTTTGAATTTCCTTTGTGTGTTCCAGAACTAGCTTTACTCTGGATAGAGGTTCGAGAGTACGATAAGCATGAAAAGGATGACTTTGGCGGCCAATCATGTTTACCAATCTCTGAGCTAAGATCTGGTTTCCGGGTAGTCCCTCTATTTGATGAGAAGGGCGAGCAATTAAAATCTGTAAAGCTTTTAATGCGGTTTCAGTTCAAATAAACTACAACATTAGCCATTCCTTTTAGGCATGTAACATGGTTTCATATTCCTAGGTGGTTTTTCTTTTTACTAGTGACTAGGTTCATCCAGAAAGATTGTTGTAACTATAGATTATCTTCATCTCTAACTGCTTGAAACAATATTATGAGCTTAAGAATTCATCTAACTTATTTTCTTCACCTTCAGCACAACGCAAACATTTTAGCACCATGCAATTTTTTTACACATTAGTGTGTACATCATGTGGTGAGAGTCATGTAAGTTTTAAGGTGTATGCTGATTGAACATGAGACCAGAAAAACATCATACAGATATGAGAATTTGATGTCATACCCTCACAATGATGTTGATAAATAAATCAGTTGACAGATGTTTGTCAACACAGCCACACAAGAGGTGGCACATGCCACCTTTCTACTGACACAGACACAGCAGAGTCAAGTATATGTTAGGTTTAATTGGTCGGATGATATCCACTTTCGTTCAGATATATCAGTTTGGTACCCGTTTTTAAAAATGTGTTAATCTAATCCCAACTTTTGAAAAAGTGTCTTAATCAAGTCCGTTCAAACAAAAATTACTAAAGTCGTTAACTTAATTCGTGACTTCTACCACTAAATTTTGATATAAATATCAATACTTAGTAAGTCATTTTAAATATCAATACTGTTAATGGTGTTAATAATTTTTTTGCTGAAAAGGACCTAATTGAGACATCTTTTAAAAAATTGAGACTCAATTGACATCTTTTAAAAACGGATATTAAACTGACACATCTAAACGAAAGTGGGTACCATTTGATTAATTAAACCTATATGTTAGTTAGTGCATGTGTCTCATCACAATTCATCCATTCATTCAACCTGCAACTCTTTTGAAGGAGACCCTTGCTTTGTCCTTTGAATTTGGATAACGAACACTAATGTGTTGTCTGATAAATTTGTTTGGAAAAGATATTTTGGCACACTTTTTACATAGCTTTTGTGGTTTTTTTAAAATCAATTTTAAATAAAAAAAATTTCGGTTATTGACGAAGTGCCTTTTTTGTTGGTTTGGTTGTGTTGGTCAATGACATGTCAATATATGTACTCTGTGATGTTATTAAAAGTCATGCCTCATTTCTCTATTGACGAGCACTTACAAAAGGATTAGTAGCAATTGTTCATAACATTAACCAGGAGTGATTGTTATGTGCGAACTTGAAAAATAACCTACGAGTCATAATTTTCATGTCAATAAATTTTTCGTTAGTTTACACAAGTGTATAAAAGAAACTGTTCAAATAGGTTGACCATTAATTACATTCAAACTGTTTGACTGTCCCTACCGTTTTCATGAGCTTATTTATTGATATCCTAGTGGAGAAATATAAATTGCAGCAAACTGAAAAAAAAAAACTCAAAAATCAATTAAACCCTTCTTGCCCTTCTACCGTAATCCATGGCCGCCAGTGGGAGTGAACCTCCCACAGCAATTCTATGGAAGTTCACTATTTATACATATCGGAACAAGTATGTTATTTTACATCTTCATTCCATTATTTCATATCATATATGTAACGTTGTTAACCTATTTTGCTGTTAAATTGTAGACATTTAATTATGTTGATAGTCACTTTGTTGCATTTGAAGACGAACTAGGTCCAACTTGTACTTGGTGGACAACAAATGTCAAACACACCATGTTACCTATACCATGGATACAAAATAAATCCAAGAATCATAAACGGTTGGACACAATTCAAGACCTTATACCACATGCTATGGGACTCAGATAATTTTGATATGTGGGTAATTGTTATTTTGAAATAACAGTTTTTACATGAAGTTGTTAACATGTCTCTTCGTTGTTAAATTGACACAATCTCAAAGTTAAGGAAGTCATTTTATATGTTTTCCTTTATTTGTGTAAGGAATGATAAGAAAGTGTTAATTTTTTTTTACTCCAAATACAACACACAGTGGCATTACTTAAAAATATTCGTTTTCTTATTCATGCAGAACTTGTAAACTACTTTTACAAACTTTATAAGAAGTAAATGAATCAATGAGATTGTTCTTCTAGCAACGAAGACTGGAATTTAGTCCAAACTCTTGTTTCACGAAGGGCGACAAAGATTGGGAAAGGTTGAAACAATTCTCCAATTAAAATGACTTGAAGGAAGGAGATAATGTGGTGTTTGAAGTGGAGAGCAAAGGAATCAATCCTATTATTGAAGTTTATATCGATGATTTTTTTTTTATGTTGTTGAGTCTATTTCATTATTAACCTTTGATGTTTAATTTCATGTGAGAGAATTTAATAGGCCAGTATTTAAGATGTATTATGTTGTATTTAAGATGAATGTGACTATACTTGACAAATAACAAAGTTAAGTACTTCCATTAGGTAATTGATTTGAAAAAAAAAAAAAAGTCTTACAAGTTATGATAATTAATTGGCACATACTACAAAAATAATTGATGAATAGCTTAAGAATTTTTGTACAAGTTGAAGTACCAAAACTTGTGGGACTCTTTTATTCAAATCAATGACCCAATAGAAGTACTTAACCTTGTTATATGTCAGTTATAGTCACATTAACCTTAAATTCAACAAATATAACATAATAGATCTTAAATATTTTTTTCTAATAAGTTATCCCACATGAAATTAAATATCAAACCTTATGTAGTGAAAATAGACTCAAGAACATAAAAAAAAACATTCATTGATAAAATTTCAATAATAGGATTGGTTCCTTCGTTGTCCACTTAAAACACAACATTAGCTTCTTCCTTCAAGTCATTCTCTTTGCAGGATTCCTTTCGACCTATTTGAACTTTGTCGACCTTTGTGAATTTGACAATGAACTCCAATCTTTGTTGTTAGAATAACAACCTTATTGATTCCTTTACTTATTATCAAGTTTTCAAAAAGTAGTATGCTAGTTCTGCACAAATGAGAAAGCAAATGTTCTTCAAAATTAAAATTTTCTTATCATTCCTTACACAAACGAAGGAAGACATATCAAATGACTTCCTTGGTTTTGAGATAGTGTCAACTTTACAACGAAGAAATATGTTTCGAGCTCTCTAGTTGCTCGTCGGATGAAGACCTTCATAATTTGTGATTTTCAATTCCCTACAAAAACTGTTATTTTGAAATAACACTTATCCAATATCGAAATTGTATATGTGAGTTCCATAGCATGTTCTATGTAGTCCTCGGTTATGTTTAGCCATTTATGATTCTTGAATTTATTTATTTTTTTGTATCCATGTTGTAGGTAACATAGTGTGTTTGACGTTTATTGTTCACCAAGTACCAATTTGAGCCCAGTTTGTCTTCAAATGCAGTAATGAAGTGATAATCGACATAACCAAATGTCTACAATTAATCACAAACTAACAAAATTAAATATATGATATGAAAAAATGGAATGAAGGTGTAAAATATTAAACATATTTGTTCCGATAGGTGTATGGTAGTGAGCTTCCACAAGATTGTTGTGACAGGTTCACTACAACCATCGAGTACTATAAAAGGGTTTAATTAATTTTTGAAAAAGAATGGGTCCTTTTTTCAGTTTTCTGTAATTTATATTTTCCCACAAGGACATCAATAATAAGGCTCATGCAAACGGAGTCGAAACGTTTGTATGTAATCTCAATGTTCAACCTATTTCAACCGTTTTTTTGACACTTGTGTATAGTACCCAGTTTCACATTGAATGATTCGTAACTATTGTGCATCATAAAATCACATTAAATTTGACAAAACTATTCAATGACTAGACAACAAATTAATTATTAATATTTCATAAAATTAACAAAAAAATTATTGACATGAAAATTATGACTTGTAGGTTAGTTTTCATGTTCGCAATTAATAGTCACTGTTAGTTAATGTTATGAACAATGTGGGGTGAAGGAAACACGTATTTCTTTTATTAAACATAGTTAGAGAGTGACATAGGAAAAAAGATACAATGGACTCTTACTAAATGGAAAATTATACTTTTGCCACCATCATTTTCTTTTACTTTCACTTTACAATCCCTTTTAATGATAAAAGTAAATAGAAATAAACTTTTTATAGTATCTTCACACCATTTGTTAATTAAGGGCTATAGAAAATTACATTTGCAATACTTTTGTTTTCTGCGTTACATAAGATTTATAGTTTAATATATTAGACATGCTATCTCTTTCATTTGATTCTCTCTTTTTTTCACTTTAGAGATGTTTATGAACTCGAGTGTACGAATCTTAATACATCACTAGATTAAATCAGAAAAACAAAATATATATGGGGTGTCATCATATATTTCTCAAATTTTGATTTTATTATGTGATTGTTGTAAATTTTGGAACACGTTATTTTCAAGGAAAATGGTTTTTTTTTATATAATCATATAATAAATAACATTCTATTATAATTTAAGAACTTTTTATAATAATTAATGTGACATTTTTCATAATTTTATAACTAATCCGTTTATAAATCAATAATTCCATATACCGTTCCACAGGCTATTTTCGTTTTCACGAGTGATATGAAATTTTGTTATAATTAGATTGAGAAGATTGTTTTCATATGATTTGATTTGAAAAATCAATTCGACTTTCTAATTGCTAAGTGTCATAATTTCATTAGTCAAGACCATGTATAATGGCGATAGTTTCATCAATCAAGACATTACATAAACATAAAGAGGCACTCCCAAACCACACAATAATTTATCATGTACAACCAATAATAAGAAAATAAATAAAAGATATTCATGGCCATATAAATTCAAATTAATCATATATTTTCATACATGTTATGTTTGGACATGAGATATTGAAAGAAAAGGAAGGAATAGAAAATCAAGAAAAAATAAATAAAGTTGATTAGCTTGAAAGAAGGAAAAAAAAAACAAAAATAGATGATAAACCCTAATATTTATCCCAATTAGGGATGTTAACGGGGCGGGTAGAGTACGGGTAGTAGCTCCCCCGTACCCTACCTGCTGGATAAATATTTGTCACGTACCCGTACCCATATCTGTCGGGTACCCGTCTATTTTTTTCATATCCGCGGATATCCACGGGTATCCGCGGGTATTTACAAAAATATTTTAAAAAATAAATATTTAACCATAATTAGTGCTTAGATCAACAAGTCTCATTTCTCCGATTGATTCTAGAAAAACAAACAAATAAAAAATCACTACCAATTTATATTGTAGTTTATTTTTGAATAAAATATTAAAGAAATTACTAACTTCATCAATGTCCACCTCTTGCAACATTGTATAAAGTTTCATGTTGTCCAATTTTAATCTAGAAGAGCCTTAAAACATAAGAAGTTCAGTAAAAATTTCTAACAATCACTTAATTAAAATATCTAAGTAAAAGTGTTAATTTAATTACCTTCCATGTTGGTCCATAACCAGTCTTAGAGACACATCAATATCTCCACAGTATATGGAAGTAATTTACTCATTTGTGGGGTAAGAATCTGACCACCATTATTGGATGAAGACTCAAAATGTTGTTAACTAATATATATATATATAAAAGGTAAAGTTTAGCGGGTACGGGTATCCACGGGTACGGATACTATGATACCCGTACCCGCCCTGTTTGATATTCGCGGATAGTGGATATCCATTTTTAATATCCATTTCCTACTCGTTGCAAGTTTTATCCGCGGATACCCGCGGATACGGATTTTTTTGACATCCCTAATCCCAATAGCAAATTATAAGGAGTGTAATATATTTATCAACCTTTCTCAATTTGATATATACTACTAATATTTTTTATGTGTGGTGGTCTATTTGTAGAGTTGTCAAAAGGATTATTCACTTTTTATTCGTTTAAAAAACATTGATTCAATTTCTTTCACAACGTTTTTGCTTCGTATGGATCAAGGGAAAAAGAGTTTATTCAATGTTGTGAGAAAAATAAAGTTACAATTTTTTAAAAATTTGATCAAGTTTTTAAGTATTTTGTGCCCATAAAGTAGGTCAAACCATTTTGTGGTACCCCGATTAATTAAATTTGATTGGATAAACAAGGATAAGATTTTAATCAGTTTGCTCTGATAAACCTTAAATTGAAAACGACGTTATGAACGAATTCCTATAAATTTTCTAACTTTATAATTCTTTCATTTATCGGTATAGACGAAAAAAGAAACCATTTTCTTCTTCTCCTATATTTGTTTTCTTTATTTGTTCTTTTTTTTCATAACATTTGTAATTATTTCAGATGTTTTGTAAACACATTCTTTAATAGACTTCTATTAGTTTTTTAAAATTTGTTTTTTAAATGGTTGAGAATCTAAATATAGTTTAAGAATAATAATAAAAAAGTGGAAAGAAATTAAAATTTTATAAACTTATTATTTTTAAGATTTAGGACTAGAGATAATGGCAAATCTCTTATCTGAGTTAGTTTCATATTCATTAATATTATTCTTAATCAAAAAATCTATTATTGATGTCAAATCGATAATTGAGTGTTGAAAATTTACTAGTTCTGATGAATAAGTACACGTGTGAAGAAACTCATATTTAAAAAAAAAAGGGTTAAATATGTTTTTGGTCCCTTAAGTTTGAGCGAAATTTGGGTTTAGTCCCTCATCAAAACTTTTGACCAATTTAGTCCTTCATCTTCCAAAATGCGTGAATTTAGTCCTTTTAACCAAATTTTGTTAAGTTTATCTGACATTTCAAGTGCATTTCATGATAGTATTTAAATTATTTATACTGTTTGACACATTTTTACTTCAATGTTAACTTAAATACTATCATGAAATGCGCTTGAAACGTCAGATAAACTTAACAAAATTTGGTTAAAAGGACTAAATTCACGCATTTTGAAAGATGAAAGACTAAATTGGTCAAAAGTTTTGATGAGGGACTAATTCCAAATTTCGCTGAAACTTGAGGGACCAAAAACATATTTAACCCAAAAAAAAAGTATTAAAAATTAATATGTGGGTCTAAATCATACATCTTAGTTCTACCATTATTTCTACCAAAAGAAAAGGATCAACTAACAATATTATATCCTTAATTTTAAAGCATATATTATTCCATTCAATGAGGAAAGTTTAATTCAAAAAATTGTTCTTAGTCTTGATTTCGTGATATTTTTTACATTTTCGCTCTTTACTTCTTAATATTTCATCTTTCATTTTATTTCATTATTTTTAGTTGTTATTTACTTTTGTTCAATTCTTTATTGGAAATGTATAATCATAAAACAATCATTACAAGTAAGAATAATTCTTATTAAATTAGGATGAATATAATAGGAATTCTGAACTACACTACACGTAAAGAATATTTTATTTTTATTATTTAGAAACAATTGCTAAAAATTGAAGTACAAAATAGAAATAAAATTTGAGTGATATGATAAGAAAAAATATTCACTATCCTAAATCTTATGATAAAATTCAATTCACATTTGAAAATGAGACCCTTAAAAGTTGCATATAAAAAAAAATTTGTGAAAAATATAAAAAAAAAAAAAAAACCATTAACATTTTAAGCATTAAGATTATGTTAAATGTGCGGTTTTACGATTTTTGTATGAATAACTCATATTTTATAAGTACTAAATATCTAGTCTATTTTAGTAAAAAAAAAAAATCCCTATAACAATAATAATTTTGTGATTTTCTTCAAATTAACCTATCATTAAAAATGAGATTTTAGGTTTAATCTCAATTAAAGAACTTCCGTAAATATATAGGATTGAAAATTCAATATCAAATACGATTAACATAACATTAACTCGTTGATTGTATATATTAGCTGCGATTGGTCGGGTATATGCAGATACTCACATAATTTTTTAGTATCTATGGATATTCATGGTTATCTGCGGATATTTAAAAAAAATAAAAATAAATATTTAACAAAATATTTTAATCGTAAATTCGAATAAAATATAATACATAACATTAATAAATTTTAAATAAAGTCTAAATAACTCATTTAAATAGTGTTGAATAACAATTTAAAAAAAATGATTTTTTTAAAACTAATTGATAAAAAAATAATTCATTCAAAATCAATATGTTAATATTTTAATCATTTTTTTAATTTAAATTAAAGTATAGCGGGTACGGGTATCCACGGGTACGGATACTATGATACCCGTAATCGCCCCCGTTAACATGCGGGTATTAAAAATACATGTACCCGTTACCCGTAGATATCCATTTATAATATTCATTTCCTACCCGTTGCAGGTTTTATCTATAGCAAATTTTATTCGTAAATACCCATGTTTACGAATTTTTTTAACATTCCTGTCTCCAATAAAGAAATACAATATTGTTGAGCATCAATAATATCTGAGATAATGATTTCTCCGATTAGATACTTATCAAATCCATGACATTCAAATATAAAACTTTTCTAATTATCTTCTATCAAATAGAACTAAACAATACAATATAATATGTAACAACCATAACATTGTAGTTGTGAACAAAATATCGTAATTCCAAACATCAAATATATTGCAAGCTTAAACATTTATTATACTTGAGAATTTAATGAATCGAAGCAAACAAAATAGTAGGAGCAATGTTTGTTCCCAAGGAACCAAATAATGCTTAAACATTATCTTAAAGCGTTTAAGATAAGAGCTAGAAGATAAAAGAACTACATAGTATTCTCATTTTCATGTTTTGGATTGCAAAAAGCATATGTTTTCAAGAATAAGTTTGTAGTTCTTTTACAAGATATCATATAAAATAATTTGAAGAAGACAACACGAGTAGTTCTGAATTAAAGTAGATTAGGAGAATGTTAGTTTTGTTATTTTAAGAAAAAAAAGTACATATTTATATATTAAAGTTGAAATTTATATATAAGATCCTTGCTTGTTATTTTGGCAAAAAACTTACAAAAGTTAGGGTTAGTTGAATATGCAATGGTGGCACCAAAACCAATATGATCGTACAAAGGGTAGGTGTGATTATTATGACATATCTAATATGGATCATACCAAATTAATTAGCTTTGAAAACAAGGCAATTTACACAATAAATTTACAACGAAGATAAAATTAATTAATGAAGCATGAGTTACAAATGAGATGAGAAGTAGAAAAGTTGGTGTCAAATACTACTTTAAAGAAGAAAAAAAAAAAGTTATTGAGATTTTAAGAAATGTAATTAATATTGTATTATTTAAAATTAAGAGAAAATTAAACGTTAAGTATTCCACTAAAAGCACTAAAGTTAAAAGATAGATGACAAAAAGGTTCGTTACAGCTTTGAAATTATTAAAGTGGTGGCTGGGTCAACATTTAGAACAATTGCATGATGCATTAGTGGGACCAAAACAAAAATTAATAATATTTGTGAATTCTAAGTAGCATTTAGAAATATCCATGCAAGACATGTGAATATATACCACACCTACATTTTTCTCTGCTTTATAGATAATGTTGGCACGTTCACAAAATTGTTGGGTCTACATGAAATTGAAGGATCATTGGTGTTCATCAATCATTATTTATTCAGACAAATGTGGACACGCGAAAACCAACAATTATGTCAAAAAATACTTTTAGATTCAAGTAAAAATGAAAAAAAAATTAAAAATAATAATGTGTGACACTGTCAAAATGAAAATTATCTCTATTAAAAATTAAAGTTGACTTATGTTAGGAATTCAAGTGTGAGTCTAAGTCATACATTGATCAGAGAAAGTAGAACACTCCATAAAAATAAAGACTCATAAATTCATTATCTTAATATCTTAGGTTAAGAGTATTGTCAATTCCTTATGTGGTTGGACTCATATCTTATTGATATTATATCTTAAACCCCTCCTTTAGACCTAACAACTTGAAAATTTATCAAATAAAAAATAAGTAAAATAAATAATATATAAATAGAAGAATCTATTATTTTAAGATTTTAGGTTAAGAAAATTAAAGTTTTGATATTTTATATAAATTTGTTTAGAATTTATTGTTATTGATTTTTTTTAATAAAATAGATGAGAAATTCTAAAATCGAAGGATTTTTTTTATAGAAAATATTTCATTAAAAACAAAAGTCTTCTTCCATTATAAAATTACATTTAAGGAATGTTTTCCTCCGAAAAAATCTAACAATTAGATAACTTTTCTAATTAACTCAAGGCATTCAATAATATAATACCAAAATACACACTAGAAAGAAAGTAACATTTGGTGCATGCTAAGATTTCTTGCCAGATTGAGTTTTTTTTCTTTTTTTTTCGGAAATGCCGATGTTGTTGGTTTATTTCTATCTTCAGAATAAAATTTGTACCACCTAAAAAGTTGAAGCACCAGTTTAATTATAATAATGTTATTATGATATTATCACATCACAAGTCAACAAAATTATGTATTGTCTACGTTTTCAAAATATGATATTACCATGTTGTAAAATGAAAAACATAATATTTTCAATAGCTAAAATAGAAAATTTATTCTTTTTAAGAAATAAGTAAAAATATATTATTTATAAAATTAAATAAAATATAAAATATCATAATTAGTGTCAGAAAGCAAAATTAAAAATAGAAGATCAAAATTAATTCAGAAACTTAAAACTTTAAAATAAAGGAAATTAATCAGAAATTAAAATATAATTAATTAAGTCTTATTGAAATACTATATGTACATAAAGAAGAAACGCGTGGGAAGTAGGTGAAAATGGACGGTTAGTTCTATACATTAATTTTATTATTCGAAATATTAAATTAAAACTTTTTGTTTGCATTGATTAAATAAATTTTAGAAAAATTGTAAGACTATTTGATATCTATTAAATAAATTCAATTCAAACATCCAATTATATCCTAATCCAAATTAAACTCTTTTAATTCTAAATCTTAAATAATTCTATTCATGTACCCCAAAATTCCATTCAATAATATTATGACATTTTATAATTGTATTTGATTTTGGAGTAATATTATTGAGTTAAAGTAAAAATATCTGATGATTCTAATTATATATAAAAATTCTTAAAATAATAATTTAGAAAACTTCTTAGACTAACTTCCTTCCTCCTTAGTCGATTAATTTATTATATATATAAAAAGACAAATGATATGAAAAGAAATGTTTGTCTTGTTATTTTATTGGCAAAAGATTTTATTTTATAAACATTCCTTCTTACCTCTTTTATTTGACATTTTCATAAAAATAAACAAATGTAGTTGTCAAATTTAATTTTGTTATAAAATCTATTTCTTTATCAAAGTGGTAAACATTAAAGAAATTGAGCAGGAGGGCCACTTTGACATTTAATGCAATTTATATTTTAATTTCACAACCTTTGGTAATAATATTTTATTAATATATTTCTTACCTTTTTAATATTGATTAAATATTCTCCTTCTCTCTTAGTTGGCATGGTAAATGTGAATATTTTCACTTTTCATGTGAGATCATGAAGAAAAGTGTCACTGTTAAACCTATTTGAGAAACAAAAAAAATTAGTCTTTAATTTTATATATATATATATATATATATATATATATATATATATATATATATATATATATATATATATACACGTATACACACGCCTTTAACAGTGGGTAATTTGAAGAAGTAATAGCGTTGAAGAGTGGATCCATCTTGTGTAACGTTTCACTTCAAAATCTTCTTCCATCACTGTCGCAACACAACAAGAAGGTTGAAGTGAACTCGGAATCCACACGCACAAATTCTCACTCTCTCGCATATATTTGCGCGGGTAGTGAAAGAGAACAGAGAAGAGAAAGGGAGCAAGTGATGTCGAAGCAGACATACAGCGTGTGCTTCTGCTGGCGCCGGCGGTTTAAGCTGGCTCTGGCGGAGGCGCCGTCGGAGATCAAGACCCTCTTCGAGGAGTACTCTGAGAATGAGATCATGACACCTTCGCATCTGAAAAGGTTCCTTGTTGAAGTGCAAAAGCAAGAGAAGGCCACTGAAGAAGAGGCGCAAGCCATCATCGACAGCTTCAGGCATTTCCATCGCAGAGGGGTTGGCCTCAATCTCGAATCTTTCTTCAAGTACCTCTTCAGTGATGACAACCCCCCTCTTCTTCCTTCTCATGGGGTAAGCAAAAAAAAAAAAAAAACTCGGTTTTTTGTGTTTTCCTGTTTTGGGTTTTTGACAGAGTCGGTTGGGTCAGCGAGATCTGGATTTAGCATTGTTTACTTTCCAATCGGGGTGCTCATCTTCTTCCTAGATTAGACTTCTTCTAGATTCGGTACCTTGATTTATCCATTATTGGGTTTTACTTTCTACCATGTTTTTTTGGTGTACTTTTCCAATTGTTTTACTTTTTTGCTGTCATCTTTGCAAAATCTTGGTCTACTCGTGCTAGCTGTCGTTTAGTGTTACGCATTGAGGGTCAATAGCAGCTGAATTTGTTGTGATTTAGCTTCGTGTTGGTGCCAAACTTGTACTTTTGGCCTCCCTCAAAAAAATTCTGAACTTTGGTGTGTTATTGAATTTCGGTTGACTCGTTGACCATGAGGATTTGTAACTGAAATTTCGTGGTAGAAAACGATAACTGGATTGAGGATGATCAGGTTCAAGAATGAATTTATCTTTTATGGAATTGAGCCTTTCTCTTAAAGGTCGTCGAAGGGCCGGGCATTGCAGGAAATATGAAGGCTTTCGCTTTATATTCCATTTGCGAATACCCTTTGTTGTTGGATGTGCTTTGTGGTCTCTCACTCTCTTCAGGATATGCATTACTTTATAGTTCTTGCACTGGTTTTGGTTGTGTTTATGGTAATCATTCATTTTAGTTTAGGATCTTCATTTCTAGTGCCTCTAGTACCTTACTTTGGTAAAAATCTGGCTCCGTGGTATTAAACAATGGGTTTAGGGCGAAACCTCTGATTAGCATATTGAATTCCATCCAAAGTTTTCGCAACTGATTGTTACTTCCATAAATGTTGATAATATATCATGCTTAATTGCTTGCATTTTCTTATCCTGATCATTGTGCGTTGTACAAATATTTCCTTCATTCCAGGTGTACCATGATATGACTTTACCCTTGTCACATTATTTCATATATACTGGCCACAATTCCTATTTAACTGGGAATCAGCTGAGCAGCGACTGCAGTGACGTGCCCATCATAAATGCACTAAAGAGAGGTGTGAGGGTGATTGAATTGGATATATGGCCTAATGCAGCAAAGGATAATATAGATGTTCTTCATGGAAGGTGAGTTTAGTAGTTTACAAGTAGAATGGTACTTACTTTCATACATGAACTAATTCCAGGTCCCATGTCACTAGTTTCCCCTCATTTTTCTTTAGGGATCAGGTAGAAGTGAAAGAAATAAATTTAAGTTGAAAATGTATTTTAGCTTTCGAAAAGTTTTGAAAATTATTATTTATCTGTCTTAAGCTGAGCGTAACCATGGGTTACCTCGAAGACAAAATGTTTTAAAGGATGAATAAACTTATGCTAACAATGATGGTCCTCCAACAACTCGATAAAGATTTATTCTTCAATTTTTTTTATGCTTTTGAGAATGATGATGCCAGAGTGAGGGTGAGCCATGGCACAATAGTAAAGCTGCATATATGCAAGGGGAAGGTTGCATACAATTAACCTCTCCCATACCTTTGCAAAGCTAAGAGCCTTTGGCATTGGGGTAGGTACCTTAGTTTTCATGTTGTCAAAGTCCCTTGAAGTAAAAAGGTGATGAATTGCAGTTTGACATCTGCTATCTGGCATAATTCAAGCTTAAGTTTGAAATCTTTTTCCTTTTACAATTAAACTTGAAATCATGGTAGTTGAACAGATTATATCAAATATATTGTTTGTAATTTCCAACTGAACCCTAAATTATTTAATTGAAAATTTGATACATAGTTGCTTACGCTTCTTTTTTCTTTTTTTTTTTTGACACAGGACATTGACTGCTCCTGTAGAGCTCATCCGATGTTTGAGATCTATTAAGGAATATGCTTTTGTGGCATCAGAATATCCAGTTGTAATAACCCTAGAAGACCATCTTACACCGGATCTTCAGGCTAAAGTGGCTGAGGTTAGTTACTTGCCATTTTATTTGGATTCATAGTACTTACACTCTAAATGATTGACATCCCTATCCTAATTTTTAGATGGTTGCAAACACTTTTGGAGATATACTATTTACTCCTAACACCGAAAGTGTGAAGGAGTTCCCTTCTCCTGAATCACTTAAAAGGAGGATTATTATATCAACAAAACCACCTAAGGAGTATCTTGGAGCAAAAGAAAAGGATAAAGGGGATGATTCACAGAATGAAAAGGGAAAGGGGGACGATTCGCTACGCGGAAAGGGATCAGGCGATGATGAAGCTTGGGGAAAGGAAGTCCCTAGCTTGAAAGGTGGTACTATAGAGGATTACAAGGTTGTAGACTAAACTGAACCTCTATATTAATTGTCACTGCATTTAATATTTTATGGTAAATTTGTTAAATGACTTCGTGCTTTGCCATCTTTAGGACAACAACGTGGATGAAGAAGATCTTAATGATGAGGAAGAATTTGATGAATCAGATAAGTTACCACATAATGAAGCTCCAGAATACAGACACCTAATTGCCATTCATGCTGGGAAGCCTAAAGGTGGATTAGAGGAATGCCTCAAAGTGGATCCTGATAAAGTGAGACGTCTAAGTTTAAGTGAGCAACAGCTTGAAAAGGCTGCTATAAATCATGGAAAACAAATCGTAAGGTATTGCAAATTGTTTTGAGCAAGTACTTTTGAGGCAGAATTAATTTGTATGTGGTTGAACCCCCTCATATCTGAATGGAAGAATGAATAAACATCATCTAACTCTATTGTCATGCAAAATGTTGTAAAAATTGACTTTTTATTATTTGAAACAAACTCAAACATTTTATATGCTGTTTGTCTTGAAGAATTTTTTTTACTTTTGTTGGCTATTGGCCCATTCTAGCAAGTTTTGTGGTGTTTTGACAAGACGACGACCCCACTAAGGATCATGTGCTTGGGGGAAGGGGTGTGTGAACAAATTATAAGAGGTGTGGGATGTGTATGCTAATTATAATTACTTTTTATTTCCTGCTGCCCTTCTCTAGGTTTACTCAGCGCAATATTTTGAGGGTGTATCCCAAAGGTACTCGCATTGACTCATCAAATTATAACCCATTAATTGGGTGGATGCATGGAGCTCAGATGGTTGCATTTAACATGCAGGTATGTTCCTCTGTCTAGTGTATATTTCTTCTTCATTTTCCTGCTCACTGGTCCTCCCATTTTTTTGTTTTCCTTATTTAATATTTTCTTGTATGAGAATTTTTACTATTGTTTTTTGTATCTTCATTTTTGTTGCTTCATTTCCTCTGAGGTGTCAGGGAGAGATGGAATTGTTAATCTTAAAGTAGCCAACAAAATTCTATAAACATTTGACATCTGGTGATATAAAGTGTACAGTGAACATTTCATGTCTAGTAATGAGATCGGCAAAATGTAGCGCGGTCCTTTTTATAATTTATTGAATCCCTTGATGTGTGCTATTGCCTGCAAAAAGTTAGGGTGCGAGATCCAACTTACATTTCTTCCACCTATAGCTTACTATCACACTCATTATGTCAAGAAGTATATCATTGATTACCATATTGTTTAATAGGACTTAGTTTTCATTGTGGTTGGTTTCATGACCAGGGACATGGTAGATCGCTTTGGTTGATGCATGGAATGTTCAGAGCCAATGGAGGGTGTGGTTATGTTAAGAAACCAGATTTTCTGTTAGAGAATGGTCCAGACAATGAGGTCTTCGACCCTAAAGCCAAGTTACCTGTGAAGACTACTTTGAAGGTAAGGATTTCACGTTAATCTGTTGCCTCATTCAAGAATCTATCTATAGTTTAATACTAACAAAGTCCATACTCTTCCAATTTTAGGTGACTGTATATATGGGGGAAGGATGGTATTATGATTTCAAGCATACACACTTTGATCAATACTCCCCTCCAGACTTCTATACAAGAGTAAGTTGAGATGATATACTCTTAATGCATAGGAACCTTATCACAGCAATGCGTTTTCCCTTATTAAGGATTGTTGTTCATTGCTGCTATGCATTGCATATGATACCTTCCCTTTTGTTTTCACCTTGTTTGATGGCTCAATTGTGTGATATGATAAACTTATAATGCAGGTGGGGATTGCTGGAGTCCCTAGTGATACTGTAATGAAGAAAACTAAGGCAATAGAGGATAATTGGTTACCTACATGGAATGAGACATTTGAGTTCCCTCTTACTGTTCCAGAGTTGGCCTTGCTTCGCATAGAAGTTCATGAGTATGACATGTCTGAGAAAGATGACTTTGGTGGACAAACATGCCTACCTATCCGGGAGCTAAGAAGTGGCATTCGAGCAATTCCACTGAATAGCCAAAAGGGAGAGAAATACCCCTCTGTAAAGCTTCTCATGCGCTTTGAGTTTATTAATTGATTCTGTTCATCCTTCTACTCTACATTATCATGTACAGTCATTAAGACGTTCAGTAGTATGAGTTTGTATGTATATCTTCAACAATGCCTCGATTTAATGATGTATGAAATAAAATGTGGTGTGTATTTTGTTTTCTTGAGGAGACTTATTTATCTTGTAAGCCTTGTCGATATATAACTATATAATATAAACATGGAAATTATTCGTGTTTTGCATGAGGATACTTTTAACTCATCTATTATCAAATGTTGGTTTTGGTCTTTGATGCTTTATCATTTCACAATTTTGTAATTATGTTATGCATACGAAGTCTCTATCCGTTTTGTCGATAACTAACCTTAGAGAGTTTGGTAGTTGCTTCTTTTGTAGCGAAAATAATAACAATTATATATTTTTTACTTACAAAAATAGAGTGTGAAACTTTGTTGGACAAAAGTTTTGTTTTTTCACTGACACCACCCCGAACCTTATATCAAATACAACTAAGCGTTTAATTTGGTTTTTAAATTTTTAAAACAAGAACAACTATTAAGTTTGACAATGAGCATGAATACGCAATGAGCATGTTTGTTTAATACTATAACAGCAATGCGTGTTAAGATAGATATCTTGGTTAGAAAATACGTAATCGCTTCTCTGAGTAGACAAATTAGTCTTGAAAGAAACAGGCTTAACAAACTATTTATATTCATGACAGGCTAACAGAAAATACCTAAACGTGGTGGCACTTGTTGTTTTTGTTTCTCATCCAGTTAGATTAATTTTGTAATTAAACTCTCTCTATATCACTATCCCTATTTATGTCATAAGATAATTTTTTATTAATTGACTTACACAGATGGCAAATGAATCTCTTAGTTGTTTATCTGTTTCTAAGTATAATTGGTGTCATAACTTCTTTTCTTTTTATATTGACAAGTAAGTCTTGGAAGTAACCACATAAATAAGTATGAACAAATATGCTATTTTGGCTGCCATGTGCCAAACATTAATAAGATAGAATTCACAAATCATATTAATGAAAACATTTTACCATAATATCTACTTCTAAGCGATCTTCTCACAGTTTAGATGCATACCTGTAAAGTTATCCCTTCTGACATTACGCCAAAGAACCCAGAAACTGTCTTGGGTGGGTATTTTGCCTTGACCTATAAGCATTCATAGCAAACATAAATGGACAAAAGGGAGTTGGATTAGTACCACCCATTAATTACAAAAGGACACACTCATCATCAACATCATGGGCCCAACTCATTCCCACTGCAGTAACCCATTAGGCCTATGGCCCAGAAACCTTAGCCCAGCAGCATGTGCAGAATTTGCATCATGTGTCATCAATCTTCAGCCATTGAGTCACTCTTCCGTATTTGACCAGTCCACAGAAATTTTGACTTGAGTATGCAAATTGTTTCAGACTCTAATAAGTCCTAAAACCTGAGCATACTCTAAAGCCTGTGCTATGACCCCATCACCTAGCTGACGTGTGATTAGAAAGTAGCAACTCTGCAATAGCCATTAAGTCATCAACCAATCCACTTCTGAATTTGGTTCCTTTTCTCTACTCAGACTCTTCCACCCATCATAGAAGTCAGCAACACCTTTCTTCCAAGTAATTAAAAATGTGTAGACCAATCTATTTCTATGGGGTCCATGTTTCGGAAAGGTGATAAAGAAGAAGAAAAAAGGCTAATTATAGCACTTCAGGACCCAATGGCTCAACCACTCACTCTCACAAATAGTAACCTATACTAGCACTGTTTTCACGCTGAACCCAATCTTTGTTGTTCACACTCTTTCCCACCTATTCTCTCACACGCTTGTCAAATTTGCAATCACACTTGGTAAACTACAAGTAGCTTCCCCGTCAACGCGTGGCCAAATAAGTAGTTCATGACGGTGCCTTCTCCTCCGACCAAATAGAAATACAAGAGCTCTAAATTTCCACGTTACATCAAGTACAATGCCTCAAACTTATAGCCTAAACCTTAACATGGAGGTTGCATCGAGTACATTGCTTTAACGTGTAGCATAAAGGACAAAAGAGTGGTTACGAAAAATCTGATGTACTTGCACACAATGTCACACGCATTAGCACAAATGAATCGTTTGAAATTATGCCCTGTGCGGGGATACAAGGATTACAGGTTGCAAAATCTCTAGTCTGATAAGGAGAATGGCAAAAGAAAGTTAAAAAGTGATGAATTTTACTGGCTGTTAGTGTTTCACATTTCACAAAATTCTACGCTACAGGTTGATGTTAGGTGACATAACATTCCTAGTCTTTACACCCTCATCATATAATTTTCGGGAAAAGAATCAATAGGAATAAGGAAACATTGTTCTACTTTAACTCCCTTTATCAGGGTTTGAGTGTCAGTCTGATACAATGGAGACTGTACCACTGGAAATGCTGCCATGACTACTATCACAGAGAGCCAAAGCACGCTCCAAATTTGCCACAATATCAGCCATTGTTGGTCTGTCCTTCCCCTCCAAATTTACACAATGCATAGCTGTATATGCCACTAGCTCCACTGCCTCTGTCTCATTTAACTCTGGTGGTTCAACCCTTGGGTCCAAAATTTTTGCCAATTCTCCTGCCATAATAACTGGCACTGCAAAGTCCACCAAACTCACTGGGGTGCCTCCATTTTCGTCATTCTTGAATATTGCTCTCTTTCCTGTTAATAGCTCTAGCAGTACCACTCCAAGACCATACACATCACTCTTTGCTGTCAATACATTTAGACCATAATATTCAGGATCAATGTATCCTACTGTTCCTGCTGCCTTCGTTGGTCGATAATCAAGGTCAGATTCTGGACTCATCAATGACAATCCAAAATCGGATACTCTCGCCGTCCAAGTCGCGTCAATGAGAATGTTTGAAGACTTTATGTCTCGGTGAATTATAGATGGAACTGCGTAGTTATGGAGATACTCAATTCCTCGCGAAGCATCCAGAGCGATTTTGATCCTCATTCGCCAAGAGTTCACGACACTGCTACTTTTATCCACATTGTTTTTGTCATGCAAATGATCATACAATGCTCCATTCTTCATGTACTCATACACCAAGAGCCTCTCGTCTTTCTCCTCACAGAACCCCACCAGCCTTACCAAGTGCTTGTGGTGTAAACGGGACAAGAAGGCCAATTCTGACTCGAATGCGCTCTCTTTCTCTTGAAACTTCTTCATCTTGGTGCCTGTTTCGCCCCTTTTGATTGCCACCTCACGGCCATCTGCAAGTTTGCCTCTATAGACGACGCCATAGCTTCCGGCACCAATCTTGTTCTCAAGGGAGAAATTATCCGTAGCTGCAACAAGCTCAGCCAAGGTGAATTCTTCAGCCCTTTCAGGATGCTTTGTTGATGAGGTTCCACTCCTTTGGCGTCTCATTATCCGCGACCCTTGACGCCTAATGGTGGATGATCTCGACGGAGGACTAATACTATTGCTAGAACCACCGCCACCACCGTTTACACTGCCACCTCTAGTGATTGTTGGCTGCACAGAATTGTGAATTTTCTTCTTCCCTAAACAAACCCCAGTCCATAAGCAATAAATCACACTGCATATCCCAGTAACACCTCCCACGCATCCAACAATGGCAAATGCCAATAACCCTTTGGTGAAGGCACTTGATTGAGACGCAGGTGGCACCGCCACCACAGGCGGCGGCGCCATTTGTGGTGGTTCTGGCCCTGGCATTGGAGGCCAACAAGGTCTTGGCTTACAGATGTTACCAAAGCCAGAACAGAGAGACTCCGATTGAGGATATATCCCACATTCACTGCAGGAAGATTGAACACAAGGCCCTGGAAGTATAGGAGGCAAAGGAATTTCATAACCTGAAGTATTATTAGCCCAACCAGGACCCCAACAAATAACTGAAAAATTGTTAGTCGTCAATCCACAAGTAAAATTGGACCCAGAAACAAGAACCTCAAAAGAAACACCTTTTGTAACATTAACCTCAAACAACCCTCTCCCGCCCCAACACACGACAGAACCATTGGATCTCCGAATAGCACAACTATGCTCAGCTCCAAGAGCCAAACCAGAAAACTCCAAAGCCCCTCCTTCAGGAACGTCAATCTGACCAAAATCGTTACTTCCTCGACAAACCAAATACCCACTTGAATTCAACCCACAAACATGTGACTCCCCAGCCACAAGACTCGCCATAGACACGTTCCCAAACTCACTCTCCATTTTTCTCGCTCTAGCCTCAACCCCCCAACACCGAACCCAATTACTACCCTTCAAAATTCCGCAAGAAAAACCCAACCCAGATGAAATAGAAGAAAACCGGTCCGACCCAGAAGGCAATTCGAAGGCGGCATTGGTTCTCCAACACGACACCGCTCCATCGCCGACCGCGGTGGCGCAAACCTGGGACTCCCCGAGGGCGAGATTCTCGAATAGAACAGTGTCATTGTTGTAAAGTCTCTTGCTTTGGAAGTAAGAAAGGGTGTCCCAGCAGAGAAGAGTGTAGTTGCCGGACCGGAGGCCGCAGAAGTAGCTCAGGCCGCCGGAGATCGCGGAGAACGAGATGTTGGGGGCGACGGCGACGACGTGGCCATCGCTGTAGCACGCAATGCGCCGTGTCGGCTCCGATGCCACCACGCCGCATACGGCGGCGGAAGTGACGGCGAGGGTGGAGGCGGAACCAATGGCATGGGAGGGTGACAGTGAAGAGAGGATTAAGAGGGTGGCAGTGAAGAGGGTGAAAGTAACGGCGGAGAAGAGTGAATTATTCTTCTTCATTGAGGGAAAGAATGGGTTTGGCGGTTGGGGGTTGCGGCTGTTTCTGCATCGTTGGCAGAGAGAATGAGAGAGAGAGAGTTGAAGAGCCTCAACTCTCAAACTTCGAAGGGTACGGTGAAACTTTTCAGGGTGTTTGTTGCAGACTTTGTTGTTGACATCAGATAACGTGGATTTAGAACCAGTTTTGGAGATCGGTTTTTCTTTTTCTTTAGGCCAGTGTTTGGTTCGTAAATAAATTTTTCACACTGATTTTTATTTTTCAATTTTGACAACTCAATATGTAACAACACTCATACGTGGAATAGTTTTTTTTTTAATTTAGTTTTATATTACAAATGAGTATATTTTAAAAAAAAAAAAACAGAGAGATAAACAATTATTTAGTTTCTGAAATCTACTTGAGCAATTCATTCAAGATTACTCTACTTAACATCTATTCTAAAAATATTTTATTAATTATTTTTAACTCAAATATAAAAAATGATTAACAGTTATATTAATAAAAAAATTAATAAATATAATTTATTTATAATGATTTTATTTAAAAATTAATATTTTATTAATGTGTCATAATTGAAATGCAGTATTAATAATTAAATAATTAAAACTAATATCTCTGTTAATTGAAGACTATTGATGAAATGTTGAATGTAATTCAAATTTTCTTATGTTTGAAACCATAGCTTATAATTAAAATTCGTCAAAAGATGGTATAAATATGTGGGTAAAATAAATTAAGGAGTTATTCACATACCCACATCCATTATATTGATTACTTTTTTCGTTTTCTGTTTAAAATGAAAAGAGTTTCTCGTTTCGCACTGTTACAGAATTAGAATTTACTCAGTTAATAGTTATTCCTTCTGACAAATAACTGTTTATAACACTAATTTATAATAAATGTTTATTTAAATATTTAAAAAATGTGATACTTTTGGCATATTCTTTGGTTAAATTCAAATGTGAAATGCAACCGCAGAATCATATATTCAAATAACATGATCTTTACAGAAAAAGAAAAAGTATGAAAGGGACAGAAGATGAGAAAATTGAGAGAAGTTCTTTCTCAATTTGCTGGCTACGGAGACTTTACAAAATAGTTTATATATATATATATATATATATATATATATATATATATATATATATATATATATATATATATATATATATATATATTTATATTTTATTTTATT
>Ga0214544_1003296_pt1 | contig 33555 bp, 15 predicted proteins | sample CNSS3metaG_FD_160074 | JGI IMG/M metagenome (GOLD analysis project Ga0214544, IMG submission 160074) | Root nodule microbial communities from cowpea collected in UCLA plant growth center, Los Angeles, California, USA - CNSS3 | ecosystem: Host-associated > Plants > Roots > Nodule | place: USA...
ATATATATAATGTAGTTATTAGTCTCTTGAAGAGTATTTTGGAAGACTTTGGAAGCCTGTGTATTTTGAAAAACTTTACTTATTAAAGGACTATAACTACATTATTATATTGTGTTTATGTATGCCTTTTATTAACCATATGACTAAGTACTGCTTAATACTAAATTGTAGAAAGTCAAGGTAGTAGTACAATCTATTTTCTTGGGTTGTTACATTTTGATATCAGAGTAGTTTTGTTCTTTGGTGATATGCGTGTTTTAGGTCTATTGTGCTTAAATTGCAAGTGTTTAGTGGTTTGAAGTGTGATAAATAAAATAGTATGATAAACTATGACTAATATGTCTTTCACAATGCAAACTAAGAGTGATTGCAAGTAGGCCTCCTACCCTTTCGCCTTTTCCTTCTTCAGACGTGGATAGTGTGAGGAGGGGATTGAGACCATGGTTATTGCTTTGCAGCAACAAAGTGCATCCATGGTGTAACAACATCACGCTTTCTTCAATAGATGGAAAGTACGAGGTTGGCAATAGAGGCCTCTCAATAGGAACATATTGTTGCTCTGCAACAGTTAAAGGCTAACATGGCCACGATTGGGCTTCTCAACCACATAATTCTCAAACTGTTGAGTGGAGTTTAGAGGATTTTCTGAAGCATAGTCTAAGGAGGTTTGATAGGAAAACAAGCCTTGATGAAGTAGGTCAATGTATGAATGATCTGGAGTGAGTCTTTGATGCTAAAGGTTCCTAAAGGAGAGTAAGCTTGCTTACACCGTGTATATGCTATCAGGAGAGTCAGAGCATTGGTGGACCATTATGAAGCTAATCATTGAGGGAAAATGGGAGGTTATCTCTTAAAAGAATATCAAGTTCTTTGAGGAGTATTTTTCTGAGAGTGTGAGGAACTCTAAGGAGGTGAAGTTCTTACAGCTGGAGAAGGGAGATATGTTCGTGGCTAAGTATACTGAAATGTTCAAATACCTCACTCGTTTCTATACCCTAACAACAAATGAAAGATGGAGGTGTCAGAAGTTTAAAAATGGGTTAAAGCATGAAATTGGGGAGCTTGTGGTACCTTTGTCTATTAGAGACTTCCCTACTCTAATAGAAAAGGTAAGGGTATTGGAGAAACTAAAGAATGAAGGTCATGTACAAAAGTTATAGATGGGTGAATTGTCTATGTGTAAGCCCAAGCATGAAGAGAAGAAAAAGCAATACTCCAGGTCGCAAAATCAGAAGAGTGGAAATTTTTATATTATTATTATTATTATTTTTTATTTTGTTTTGTTTATTGATTATATTAAATTTTTATATTTTTCAGTTTTTGTTATTTAATTTTTTTAACAAGTTATATGATTATTAATTTGTCACTATCATTTTGTTTGTATTTACGTATTAAAAAAAATATTAACTTTGTAGTTAGTATAAATATAAAATAAAAATTGATTTTTATTACTTTTATTGAATTTGTGTAGAATAATAAGAAAACGTGATTTACATGGGATAAAAAATAATACTTAGTCTCTACAAAAAATAATATAGAAATCATTATAGAACATGATGACTCTATAATTTAATATGTTTCTAATTAAAATAATAAAAATTTATTTTTCATTTATATGTATAAAAATAAAATTTATATTAACATTTTACTAATAATCAAAGTTGATATTTGCATTTTGATATTAAGAATATTAAGTGGTAAAAAAGTCATCAATATACTTATAAAATACTTTATCATGAAATAGTAATGAGTTATTCAATTATCAGAAATAATCTTATCTAAACTTATTTAATATTAAATGTTACATGAATTAATCATGATTAGTTAATAATCTTTACTAAAACAAAAAAATATATATAGAAAAGTATGTAATTACTTAATCATTTTTTTTTTTGTAGAAAAAAGGTATTTTTGATGGCGAGATTTATTAGTGAATTAAAAATAAAAATAAAAAATCACACATATCAGTGAACAGTTAAAATATATAATATTTTGAGAATTATACTAATTAATGAACACATATTTTGTGAAATTTGTTATATAATATGTAATATTTCTCTGAAAAAAAATTAACGAACTAATCCGGACATATTGTGTGAAATTTGTTAAATTTATTTGTTCTTCCTTCTCATTAACAAATTTGTTAACAAACACATCAACACAAAATTTAAAATACGCCGTACTCAAATAATTCATTATTAGTTTTCGCTGTTGTAACTTCTTATATAAACTAAAATTTAGTAATCAAATCAAACAAAAAAGAAAATAAGATAAATAATTTTTCTTTTTATAAGTAATGCGAAGACTTGTATGATGAAGTGAAGATTGTGTGGAGGTAGATTGGTAGAAAGGTTGAAACGATATTTAGAAATAGAAAGTGTTGAATTTTCTAAGTCTACATTTGGGTTGAAGGTTTTGACGATGATTGAGTGAAGTATGAGTGTGTAAATGGGTGAGAATAGAAAGGTGGAGTGAAGTCCGCAAAAAACACCAGAAAAACAGCCGCTATAGTACAAACAAACACAGTGAATTATTGTACAATTATAGAAATAGATAGGTAATAGAGAGGAGGGCAATATGGGAAACAAGATGTCTCAAACGTAACTAACCTCAGTGGTATTTGTTGGCTCTTTAAAGGGTAACATTGACATTGAACGCTATTAAAGTAGAGAGAGAGCAGCTATTAGTTACGTTCTCATTCTATTTTTTCAACCCTCTCTTTCTCTTTCTCTTTCTACAAAGACTTTCTCTGTCCACAACCATCATACCATTACACCTTACCTTACCACCCCTTCCTTCCACCACCCTTTTCTCTCTTTTATACAAAGAGAGAAAGAGTGAGAAAAACAAAAACAAAAACAAAAGGTGGTAGATGCATGAGCCACAACACAACACAACTCACATTATCTCATACCACACTCACCACCTTCTCTTCCCCAAAATTCTCATAATTCTACCTCTTCTCTTACCTTTTGCCTTCAGATTTCTCACCACTTCTCTTCTCTCCTACCACCTTATCCCACCCTTTTCACTTTTTTTATTTTCAGGTATATTTCCCAACAACAATGGCTTCTTTTTCCTTCCTTTTTCTCTCTATTTTTTTTTTGTCTCTTATGTTTTTTGTCTTTCTGGAGGCTATTTTCCTTTTTCACTTCTTTCTTTCCTCCTTGGTGTGTGATGAGATTTCTGGTCATGGGCATTTTGAGTTGACTGCTCAAGAGCCTAAAGACTTGGTCTTTCTCTTGTTGGCTTTTCTGGGTGTCTTCAATTTTCTGTTGAATGTGTTATTTGGTTTCTGTTTGTGTGAGGTCAAATGGGTCTGTCTTTGCTGTTACCGTCCCCCTTCCAAGAAAGGTGGTAGGTTGATGGGGTTGACTTCAACCTAGACAGAAAGACTTGGCTCATGTGCGTGATTTTTGTTTCCAAAATTGGATTCCATATAATGTTGTTCGAGTTTTCCTTAGAAAAACCATGATATTATCAACTTTGTTTTCAAAAAAAAAAATTTTTTTTTTCTTTGAAAATAGTTTTCACCTTTCATTTTTGAAGGGGTTGGTGATACTTCCTGTGGTGATCAAATTGGATTGCTGATTTGAGCAATTGTTTACCGAGTTTGTTTTGGAGTGGTTGGAATTGTATTATGATCAATATTTCTCTGCATTTGTGTGTTTGTTTATGGAAGTTTTGCTACATGAAGCAGAGGATCACTTTGTCTGCACTGCTTAAAAGTCAAAGCAGGATGATTTGCTAAATCTTGTTTTGTTGGGATCTAGTTCTGAATGTGTAATCCCGTGTTTTCCCTTCTTTACTTTTCACTTCTGATCATTTTTTATCTATTTTTGGTCCCAGAACTTGGAAGAGACCATTTCTTTTTGTGGCATAAATAGTCATGTGCATCTTCTAAGACACCTTTTGTCTTTTACTCATTGGCTGCAAAATTATTTTCTTGTAGACTTGATAGTAAATTTTTGAATCTCTGACATGACATTATTTGGTTTTACAACATGAAACTGATCTTGGAACTTTCTTCTTTCCTTGTAGGTCTATCTTTCATTTTCATCTGCCTGAAACATTCTATTTGTGGTGCTCACTCCCCAGCTGAATTTGAGGAAAAAGTTGGTATTATACGAAATTAATCACTGTGATTTGATGACTTGGTAAGAAAACTTAAATTAGCTATGGTGAGCTTGAGAAGGCGCAGACTCTTGGGACTATGTTCAGGTAAAGAGTTGGTAAACATGTTTATCTCAATTGTTGCAGAATACTTTTATGAATTGTATCTTAAACTTAACTGACATTGTTTCAAATATATGTTTTCTATTGCAGGAAACAGTTCCTTTGTCACTCCACTCCCTCTGTATTGTGAGAATTTGTCTAGTCTTGAAAATTCAACCCAGCAAGCTAAACCCAAGAGTGAGCAGCCTGTGCTTTCTGATGATGCAAGCAACCTGGACAGTGTATGGACAACATTACTAATGATTGATGATTATATACACACTTTTTTTAAACTTCAATTTGTTCTTTCTGTAAGTGTACTTCAGGATTTTTGACTTGGTATCTGTTTAGGACATCTTTAATTTAGGACATCTTTAATTTTGAAGTCCATTTCAACTAGCTACATATCAGATCGTTCAAACCTTTATTTTAATTTTTGTTACAATGCTTTCAATTAAAAAATTCAGGTGAGGAAGAAAGTTTGGTATCTGTTATGCATTCTCTATCTTTATTTGAACTTGTTTACATAAAGGAGAATTCAACCAATGAGAATTACTCAAAATGATTTCAAGAGTACCAGCTTTCAAAAAATGATTCATTCTGAATCTCTGGTCATTAGCATTCATCTTTACAACATGGGTATGTCTAATGTTAAGTGGTTGGTTGGACAACTCCCTTATTTTATTTTTTTTCTTTCTTCTCAGTCATTTTGGGTAATTGGTTGGATAAATTTGGTGGTCCAACTATCCAAATTTATTTTTATAGACTTTACTAAATAAAGCAAAAAGGCCATTGGTAACATTTCATCTTGTTTAAATCTTCCTTTTATTTGGAATGTCTTAATTTTAATCTCTGCACATTTAAAGACTAATACTCCTGCACAATTTGCAAGTCTGCCTTTTATCTGAATATTTCTAGAAGTTTTATCTATTTGAATTTAGTTTTTGCCTTCTGTCAATCTTTCAAAATGTGCTTGTCTAAACCTAATATGAAAAATTCATACTTAGTAATTATTGGACTTAATTAATCATTCACTATGGGTGTGATAACTTCCACACCAGAGACACATCCTACCCGGTTATTAGGTAAAAGTTGTCTCTATGTTATAATGCCTACACCAGACCGAACTGTCTTGTGATGTTTAGAGTTTTAAGCAGCATTATGTGACATTCAACATTGGAGCTTTATGTGATCATCATCCATACTCTTTTTGTGTGTTCTCCAATTTGGTGAATAGGTTAGAAGTTTTTTATTATTGATTTTTTGATTCCTCTTGTTTATTATCTTCCAATCTTTTCAGTTTTTCACTTCATCTCTGAGCATTGATTCTGTCTTTTTGGGTAAAGCCAGTTTGGGAGTCAGTTGCTCCCTCCAAGGTCAAATCCTTTGCTTGCATTGCTGTTCTAAACCATATCAATATCAGTGATATATTTCAAATTCAAAAAAGCTCTCAAGTTGTCTCATAGTGATTGTGTCTGAAAATGATTTTCATTTGTTTTTGCACTGTTCAGCATTTTCCCTTCTCTGGAATAACTTGTTTGGTGTTGATGGGTTTTCTCCTGGATCATAAAAGTACTTCTGTTAATTTTAGAGGACTCAAAACCAATAGTGATTTTCTAAGGCTTCAGAATTGTTATCAAATTGTGGTTATGTGGTGTATATAGTTAGAAACAACATTTTTACTGGACTATTGTTTTCTCCTGAGTTCCTTTGTGACTAACTAGTTCACTTGGATTCTATGTGGTGTTTTTCTAATGGTCTTCTTAGGGATTGTCTTTGTTAGATGTACAGATAGATCGACATGCATTACATGTTTTATGTTCAAAGCTGTTTTGTTTCCTTTCTAGTCATCCTGCATTTGCATCTTTTTTTTTTATTTGTTGTTTATTAAAACAAAAGGACACAGATGCTAGTACCTACTTGGCCCATATGTTATCTATTGGATGAAATGGTATGTTGGCGTGCAAGTGTAAGTAATAAGTCCCATATCGAAAGAGATGAATATGTTGAGAAACAAATTAGCGAGACAAAGATCAACAAATTGGGCTGTGATTTTTTTGTCTGTTCAGAAATGTTCACTGGAGCATCCATACTTTCCAATACAAAAACATAATCATTCCCATTTCTCATTGTATAGTTGTTCATGTATTGATATGCTTTTGAATGGATCTACACCAGCCACCTCTACTGTGAAGTCTTATCCTATCCTATTTTGTGGGGGAGGGTTAATTGGTTGATGCCTCATAACTCTTTATCTTTTAATGCCAAAATTAAGGATTTTTACTTCGATTACCATTTACATTTTGATGAATTAGTACTTATGGAATAGATGTTTACTAAGTTGATATGATTAGAAAGTTAGGTCCATGGTATGTTATGTGTTATTTAAATCTTGACAGCCAAAAGCTTAAACTAACCTGTTTTATCTTAACCAGAACACTGCTGTGCTAGAAGAACCAGGATCATCAAATGTGTCTGGTTCAAGCTCATCCAAAGAACAACTTATTCAACCAATCACTGGTTTGTCAATTTAACAGGCCAATTCTTTTCTGTTTTCTTTTAATCTATGGTTTAGTTTATTATAATGACTTATCTTACCTAGTAAAAGGATATTTCTTTTAAGATATGTATGTAATTATTAAATTTAGAATGAGTTTATTGTTAATTAGAAGTCAATTCTCAAGTTTGGATCCCATTGAAAAAGTGGAATTTTTAAATTGTTTTATCATTCAAATTTCTTGTTTGAAACACAAGAGATGAACTAAAGAGGGGGAAATGTCAATGTCAACAAATGAAGCTAAAGTCAAATCACATTCAATTCCAAACAAATTTGAATTGATTTCTACTTTTAAACTACTTAGATAAATTTGTATTTTTAACATCACATTAAATACGCCTAAATATTTTACTCCTAATATGCTATTATAATATCGGTCTTTTAGATTTTTTTATTAATTTCTTGCGTTATTTATCATCATTTTCAGAATTTCATAACATAACAACCCTCACTGGAATTATGCATCAAAAAAGAGTTGACATAATGATAATTAAACTCACATCACATGACTTGAAGATAAGGTGTAATAAAGGAGTTTGGTTTGTAGTAAAATTATAAAGTGTCTTAATTGAACCACTTTGTGGGAGCTTGATTTCAGATCAAAGTTATCTACAAACAGTGTCTATATTTTATTGAAAACCTTAACATGGTACATGGAGAAGGGTCTATTTGGTAGTTAAAAACTGCATTCAGAGAATACACATGATCAGTGAGAAGAAATTTTGCTATTATTTTCGTAATGTGTCATGTGTGTTCTATTTCCTTATCCGGTACATTTGTTCCACTTGCTAGTATGATTATATATATCTTGAGGAAAAATACCTAATTTTGTCTTATGGTATAAATGTTTAAATGTTTCTATACACTTTGAGTGAATGTCTGAATATGCTTATTTGGTCATAGTTAAATGGCCATCAACATTGCTTCATTAATTACATTGGGTACATTATTATCTTCACTGGAATGCAATTGTTTGGTATATCATTTACTCAAATTTAGCAATGAGAACCAGTAATAAAAAATGAGTGATGAATCCTCTGACTACCAGTTATGTAGCCTGGGACTTTGTGCTCACTGTGTTTTTGTGACATCAACTGTATTAATTCAAGGAATGCAATTTTCATGGATAACCCATTATCCTTGCTATCATGCAGTACATGATGGTTAAATGAGAAGAAAAAAACTGAACGTAAAGATATTTATGGCGAAAATTTAGTTTAATTGTGAGAATACTAAGTTAACATAGACATATTTTCAGCCTAGTTAGTTTGAGAAAACATCTTGTGTTTGCATTTTTTGTTTTTAGTCATGATTACAAAAGTGCTGCATTGTTTTCACTACTTTATTTCAAAGTTTTGTATTGGAATTGGAAATGATGAAAATATCACGATGCTAAGATTTGTGTTGGAATCAGAAATCATGAAAATAACACATTGCTTTCCTGGAGAAATATTTGAAAGCAATAACTAAAGTGAAAAGATGGTGATATTTGTGTAATTATTAGTGAAAACAGGAAATGGAAATAGAAAACATTGCCTTGAAATTGAACAACTTTGTTTAGGGTAGCATTTTGTTTATGCCTGTATTGTCTGTAACCTTCTTTACCTGTATTTAGCAGGACCTCCTATTAAACGCAGAAAGCGACACAGAAGAAAGAATTTGCACAATCAAGAACCATGCTTAATGAGAGGTGTATACTTCAAAAATATGAAGTGGCAAGCCGCTATCAAGGTGGACAAGAAACAGATCCATCTAGGGACTGTTGGATCACAAGAAGAAGCTGCTCGCTTATATGATAGGTAGTATCTTGAATTATACAAATTATTACCATCACTAATTCCTTTGGATGCTTCAATGTTATAGTGAGAATATGCAAGCCTTTCAGTTGTAATTGATAACCTGGCAGTGGTTCTGTTCTCATTGTTAGAGCATGTGCTTTTCACTCTCTACTCCTTATTCCTTCCCTTTTCCATATCCTAACATGATTTCTTTCCCACTTATAATCATATTAGTTACAACAATTGAACTAAATTGAATTCTGTAGCTGAAAGAGAAAGCAGACCTACTTTGAATCTAAGTACATTATTTTGTACAGAATGTTAGGTTTGATATAAGAGAGTTCAGATTCTATGTTGAGTTTTTGGTATTGTCCCTCTACTGAGCTTTCAAAATGCACTAAAGTTGGCATATTAAAATGGTTTTTAATATATTTTAAAATTTCAAAATCAGTGTTCATCAATATATTTTGAAGACTCAACAGAGGGATAACATCGAAAACTCAACAGAGAATCCAAATTTGAGATAAGAACACTGTCTCTGGACAAACATTCCTCAGTTTTCCAGTGTTAGATAATTTGAAGAAATCTTTAATTTTAGTTATTGGATAGTAGGGAAGCTACTTATGAGATTGAGTGTTGATTGATATATGTAAAGGCTTGGTGGTAGCGTTTGTAGTTCGTGTTATGTATGCAGTCTAGCTACCATAAACCATTGTTAATGCTCAAACAAAGTAGTTAGTATTTGAATGACAGCATGAAAAGGAGGAAGATTCAACAGTTTAATGGTAAAGTTTTCATTTTCTCCTTATCTATCTGTAGGGCTGCTTTCATGTGTGGTAGAGAGCCGAATTTCGAGCTCCTCGAGGAGGAGAAGCGCGAACTTAGTAAATTTAAATGGGATGAATTCTTGGCAATGACTCGACAAGCCATCACACGCAAAAGTAATCTCTCTTCTGATCAACTTCATGTTCTAGATTTGTTCTTCCTCAGATTTTAACAGTTGCAGAACTTTTTCTTTTTTTTTGTAGAACACAAGAGAAGGCTTAGTCCTGGACCAGGTAATAGTCATGATATGCTTCCACTGCCCAAAGATGATTGGGACAGTAAGCAAGGAGTGAGTGAAGATGCAGAATAGGAAACTTGTATGTCTTGAAAGTTATGATTATGGAATAACCTAAGAGTGAAGATGAAAAACCTCTAGTCTTCACACTTCAACTCTACATCATGCTAGATCCATTTTTATTGTAGAAAATTGCTGCTTTATATCAGACCTTGATGGCATTGATCATCCTTCATTTATGCCAATTACTACACCTTAACCCAATAAACAGTTCATCCAATGTTATTAGAATGTGACAACTACCAACTGTTGAACTCTATCAGTCCATCAAACTAGTGCAAAGCCATTTTCTTCTTCTTCTTCTTCTTCTTCTTCCACTTGGTGGGAATAAATCTGCTGCTCTTTGTTTCTACTGGTAAGGATTTATGCCTAAATGAATCTTTCTCAAACACTTCATTGAACTGTTCTTTAACATTCACCATATTTTGTAATGTTTAAATGATTAGTATACAAACACTCCCATGGTGTAGCACATTTCTGATTCAATGTTTTTGCATGGTTCACATGGTATCGTTAAACTTTATTGAAATATCCTCTGAATCTGTCTTAGCTTTCTTTGCAAATGTCTAAACCACATGATTTTCTATTACTTTTTCTTTGATTGGTGTCGTAAGTAATATCTTTTCATATATAATCAAGTTATATTGTATCTATTCTTGTATGATCACACATTTATTTTTATATTTTCATTTTTTTTCTCTTGTTTTCTCTTCTAACATTTACTATGATTTTATAGAGTACTTGGTTATAATACAGCAAACCTTCTTATCTTTCCATTTTTTTAAACACAATTTACATGATTTTTGTTTTTATTAAATTCTGTCATTTTGTATTATTGAGTACGTATTCTTGTACCTAACAACCTTAGGTATGATATATTTTTCAACTTTTACCTTCAAACTCATTTTTCTCGTTTTTCTTGTTAGGATTAATAACATATTTTATTCCTATATTTGTAGTATTGATTTAATGTTTTTTTTAGTCTCAATATTTTTTTCTTAAGAAGATTCAATGTGATTCTCTTTATCTTGAAATTGGACAATAAACACGGAAAAAGACGAAAAAATTGTATTAACATATGTCAATTTATCGTCATCTAAACTCTGGTTTAATGGAAGGAGTCCTATTGAGTATTCTTAAAAAAAAAAAATTACATTGAGTGATAAATAAATTAAAAATATTAAATTATTGTTAGAAATATAGAGATTACCAATGCTATTAAGCATTTTTATTACATTTGTAGTATACAAGTTCCATCTTAGTTTTAACGTAAGTGAAAACCCTTTGTTCCAATCTCAGATGTTACATTTAAAGTTTATAGATAACATTTTCCTTAATTTCTCAAATAAAACCATTTTATCGACAAAAAAAAAATGTAAATATTTTAGGTTGAAATGTATTTTTATAGTTGGTATGATATAGATGTTGTTGTTGCTGGTGACAATATGTGACGTGAAAATAGAAAAAGAAATTCATAAAATATTAAAGAAAATACTTAAACCCCTCCACTCTTCACTGAAATAACAATTTACCTAAACTATTATGTATCATGGTAACATTATTTGAATAATTTATAATCAAAACCTGGAGTTGAAAATTATACATTGCTTCACTGTTGCTGTTTATTTTTTTTATTAAATTTGACATAAATAATCAAGGCAAAAACAGCTAAGATATTTTATTAAATTATTAAAAATTATTAAAAATATATTTACTGAAAAAATTTACATACAATAATTCTTGTATAAATTTAGAATTATGATAATTATTTAATATTTGAAGTCGCGCATAAGACAAATTTATATATAAAATTGGTTAAAAAAATAATTAAGTTTTTGGTTAAAATTAAAGTAGTTTTAGTTTTTACTGCATGGTTCTCTTATTATTTCTGAGGATCGCCCTCAAAAGAAAAATCACTAAGAAACATTAAACTCAACTGGAAGAAAAAAAGATGATATATTATGTATTCTTCTCGGTCTCATACATTAAATCCTTTTATTCAATAGAGGAAATTTTGTTAAGTTTTTTTTTTCTTCAAACAATCAAATAACTCTTAATATTTGAAAAGTATTTGAAACTTTCAGAAAATACTCATTTTGAGTTTTCCTTTTTTCCTTTAAATAACCAAATAGCTAGTATTTGGAACTTAAAAAAGTAATTAAGTTTTAAATAGGGTAAATCAGCTAGTTTTAATGGATTAAATAAATATTGCAATTCATTAAAACAAAAATAATGTACAAAAACATAACATTTGAATGTATTAAAATTATTAAAATAAATATTTTAAGTAATTTTAATTCATTAAAATATAATTTTAGCCAACTAAAACAGTAACAATTAAATCATATTTTTAATTGGTTGAAATATTCTTGCAAACAAAACAAAAGTAACAACATTTTAATAAATTAATACTCATTTTATTCTATTAAAACAAAACTTAATCACCCTAATGATTCCAAAACACTTCTAAATTACTTCCATAAGTAACCTAAGTAAAACGTAAGATAGAAACATTAACAATTGGTAAAAAACACAAATTACAACCAAACATCCAAGACCAAATACAGAAAAACATCATCATTCTTCTTGCACATCGTCACTAACTTGCATTTTATGGTTGAGAGCATAAAATATTCAAACTTGGAAGCATAGAATCTTTTAACCTTCAACCTTCTACATCAATAGGTAAGCTTGATCTTAAGTCTAAGATGAGAGTGTTTGTGGACTATAAGAGGGGAACAAAGGTTTCAAAGTGTGATCATTGTACGAGAAATGAGTGATTATGAGTGGAGATGTTGTGTTTGATGAATTCTCTAAGCTAGGGGTGAAAATCGAGGAAGCATTTAGAGAAGTGTTTGATAAACTTATACTAGTGCTTAAGCAAATGGAGTTCTCTTTGGATGGACCATCTGGTACACTTAGGCGTCTATAGATTTTGCACCCAATTGTCTAATGCAACAAAACCAATAGGATCTTACTTGCTTTAGCAAATATGTTAAACATGAGCTAGAGCAACTTGATGTAAAGAAAATATTCTTCTATGACTTGTTGGAGAAATATATTCTTGATAAAATCTAAATTATTTTTCTGAAATTAAGACAATTAGCTGTAATTAACTTCATATTATAAAGTGGATTTTAAGCATAACTCAACTCCATAAAATTCGTTTGTAAGATGAGATTTGTACATACATATGTACTATAAAATCGTTTTATCTCTAGTTGGTGTTGCATATCCAACACACCCCTCACACGAATGTATATACATCTTAAGCATGAGATTAAACATTAATGGGTGGTCTAATAGTAGGTAGAATGATAAGCTCAACCAAACAACATATCTCACTAGGATATGCTTAAACTCATGACTCTAAGACCATGTAAAAGAGAAAGTTAATTTGTATATGTGCCTTATTATGTATTGGAGATAGGTATATATACATAACAATATGATCTAAATCAAGTATGTAATTATGCACAATATAATTACATAATATTTAATAACCTAATTACAAGGATGTGATTAGCTTAATACAAAAGATTAATTGCTAATTAGCTTAATTTCAGAAGAATAATTTGGATTCTATCAATTATTATATATTCTTATTAGACAACTTGAAGGTTTTAAGATGCTTATTAAGGAGAAGTGCATGTACAATAAGAAAAGGCATTGTGTAGTTTGAAGTAATCTCTTAGAAGTGGTATTAGAGATTGAATTAGTTAATTATGTATGAGGGTACTTTAGTAATTTTTATCCATGTGTCATATCATAAGAAGGTAAAGGACGATTCATTTCTTTATTTGTTATATAAATATGATATCTTGATAATGTCATAAGACATGGCTCAAAGTTGAAAATTGAAGTTACTAATTGGTAGAAGATTTTTTGCAAGTACATCTTTAGGGATCATGCTCGGGATAAACTCTTTATATGTTAAAGGGAGAACATCCACAACGTGCTTAGGCAGTTTGGATGGAATGTAATAAGCATACTAGCACACCTTTGATTGTATATGCAAGTACAATTAGAAGCTTGGTGCATCTCATGGTATTCACAAGACCAAACTTGACACGAATAATTAATCTAGTAAGTATATATAAGGAACATTGACAAGATGTGAAACATGTATTTTGACACCTTAAGGTAATCAAGACATTGGTAGCATATTCAAGGTTGATTTGTAAAGCACTTTGGCTATGCTATTTGATTATAATTACACTATAGACTTAGATGCAAGATAGTATGTTACTCATTTTTCTTTTCTGATTTATAGGCCTCTTGTTAGTTGGAAAGTTACTATCCAACCAACAATAGTTCTATTGATAACAAAAGTTGAGCATTTGGCATTAGTTGAAGAAACAAAGGAGGGCATATAATTGAGGTATTTGATGAATGAATCAAAGGTATGTCGGGGATAACAGGTTGATGACTCCTAAGAGCTCTTATCAACGGAGTCGTTTGGCACATCAATGTCGACTCATCACATCTTAGGGTTGAAGAAGGTCCCAAGGGTTTAATTGTTCGTCGATTCAAGTGGTACGTGAGTTAGGTTTAGAACGTTGTGAGACAATTTGGTTCCTATCTACCGTTGGTGTTAAAGGGATAACTACGAGGAACCAACCCTAGTACAAGAGGACTGGGTTGGGCCAATATATGTTGTACTGGTTATTATGCCAATAGCAACGCTGGGCTGCTAATTTGGTATGGAAGAACTACTACGCTGCGAGAAATCCTTCTCTATACAAGTTCTCAAACGAGGTTTTTGAATAGAACTTCAATAGGCGAGAGGTGTAAGAATCGCGAGGTGTGAAGCGATCTCGTACTAAACAAAACAACTTTCATGTTCCATAACCAAAAAAAAAATAATAATAAAAAAAAGAAAGTCAACTTATTCCTCTTTACTCTAACAAGTAAGCAAGTCTTTGCAATTGCGGTCAGTCTCACTAACTCTTTAATTGTCACCCCCTACTTGCTTGCTCATTCGCAATTACTACAAAGTCCCCCCTCTCTCTAAGGGGGCTTATTAACTCAAACTTTTTCATATGTTATAGGGCCGCGAAGGATTTTGTTGCCAACCTTAGTTAGCAAGCTGAAATGAAAAATTCCTTTCCAATAAATAAGGTAAGCTTTATAGCTCTAACCTAGGGTAGGGGGCCATTAGATCGCCGCTTACTTAAAGTGTTGGTTCTATCTCGGCCAAACAACCAAGGGGACCTAGGTGGGGATCGTGAAAGAGAAAGGGAAGAAACATGGTAGATTAATTGGTTAACTCGTTAGGCTCATGACCTAAAAATTGGAGGTTTGAATCCTACCATGTCTTGATTTCTCCAAGTTTGAATTTGAACCCTAGTTTCCATCAAACATAAGCAAGACGAACCATCTTGAGGGAAGAAGGCAGTTTCCCTGATGGCTATGAATGGCGCAATGACTATCCGAAAGATTTGGAAAAGAAATCAAGCAGTAAAAGAAAGCGAGCATCATAAATATGAGGACATGAACACAAAGTTGGAACAACATGCCATGCATTGTTTTAAAAGAATGACTACTTTGAATGGAATGGTAAGGAGCAATAGCCATTATGCTTACACTAGTTGAGATCAAAGCATGAAAGAAAGTCTTTAGTCTATATTTGAACCATAGCTATACGCTAAAACTATAAAATGAGATGATTGAGACAAGAGAACCGTAACCAATAGGAAAGAAAGTTGGTGCCAAATACATACCAAACGTGGTCAAAAGAAAGATTGCCTTCCTACTGCATTTCCGAGGAATTCACTTCAACCACGTACTTCCATACATAAGATGTCAAGCCCTTACAAAGCAAAGTCAGCGAGTCAGTTCGACTTTCTTGATGTCTGAAGGTGTAGACAAGTAGAGAATGTACCTTGACTGGAGCACCGAGAAAGAGAACATAAACTGCCTTTCCTTTTTCAATTATGCATGCTGACTACTTAAGGAGGTTGAACACCGAAAGAGAGATAGGGCTAAAATTCTCACCTTACTTATGAAGCCTTTAGCAGATATCACATGGGTAAGACATTCATCCTTTACACTATTATTCTGACAACGTCGATCTGGCCATATGGCCCATAGTGATGATAAATATAGAAAAACATCCAACTTCCCTCCTCCAAATTAGACCATTATGCCAAGAGCACCACCACGAATGAAATGAACAAGGATTGATTTGGAACGAAGATTTGAGTACGAACTTGACCTACAAGGGACAAGAGATTTGAGGGAAATAAAACAAAGGAAGAGAGATGTGGGACCTGAAATGACGACCACGTAGCGCAGGATCTGACCTAGAGGTTTTGGAGTTGACATCAACTTTTCTTCCTCAAAGTAGGGATGGCAAATAAACCCGCTCCCGTGGGTATTGCCCGAACCCGTCCCCGTTTTGACAGGAAATTCCGTATTGATTGTGTATGGGTATGGATATAGAGAACCCTTGATTTTTTCAATTGGGTATGGGGATGTACATATCTGCTCCGTCCGCGTCTCCATACCCGCCATAACACTCGTCCCCTCCATATCCCCGTCCCTGTTTAAATTTTTAATTTACAATTAATTAAGTAACCTTATATATATATATATATATATATATATATATATATATATATATATATATATATATATATATATATATACCATCATTTTTAACATAACACGTTTGCTTGAAACTTCTAACTAGAAAGACTTTCATACAAAAAATCCCTACATATAAGAAACTATTTTAGTCACTAATAATTTTTAGTTGGTTTAATTACTCGGATGATACCCACTTTGGTAGAGGTGTGTCAATTTGGTACCTGTTTTTAAAAAAAATGTCAATTGCATCCCAAATTTTGAAAAAGTGCTTCAATTAGGTCCATTTCAGACGAAGATGACTAACTTTCTTAACGATGTGTCATGTGTCTGTCTGTGGTTTTTTATTTATTTTATTTATTTTTTTTAAATTTTTTAAATTTTTGTTTTATTTTTTTTACAAAACAAAAAAAATGCCACGTGTTAGATCCCTAGTGTGACACGTGGTATTGTTAGTGCCATGTGTCAATGCAATGCCACATGTTAGTGTCACTATCAAATGTCGTATCTAAATTTGTCACTATAATGACTCTTTCTAATTTTTATTTTTTCTAATTGTTTGGTTTGTCATGAAATTCATTCGCATCTCCAATATATTTTTCATCGTATCAATTAAATATTTTGTATGTCTCACATGTGAATATTTCTATTCTTTTTGAATATGTTTATTTATTTTATATTTTCCTTTCACATGAGAATGTTTAACACTCTCAATTTAATTGTTTAATAGCACAAGTCTTTTATTTACTAATTAATATAAAAAAATTATCTTTTTTACTCTATTATAATATTTGTTTCATTTGAAGAACTTTTTTTCGTTAAAATTTTTTTTCGTTATTTCTCAACATTGACTATGTTGATATTTGAAAAGTTTTCTTAGATCTTTAAGGCATTTTTCATCTTATATTACCCTTAATTATATATATTTTTTTCCTTTGTGATATTTCATTCAATAATCTCTCCAATTATTTCTAAGACACACATTTGATAATTTTTTAATATTTTTATTTGTTGTTTATTTTTATCATGTAGAATACTACTTTGATATATTTTATATAATTATTTTTTATTTTCTAACTCATTATCAATCATATTGTAATTTTTTCACTATAATTGTATAAATAAATTTTATTTGCTATAACATAAAATTAAATGTAATTGTCATTATTTATTTTTGTCATCATCCAACATATATTGAAGTTCAAAAGATGCAATATCTATGTTAAAGTTTTATAATTATTAGTTTAATATTTGTTCTTTACATGATTTTGATAAAGTGATGTATTATAACTTTTATTAGTGTATAAAAAAGAGATTCATTAGAATTTAAAAAATTAAAGTAAATAGACATTTAAAATATATTTTAATTTGAATATTTGTTTTCCTATTATATTTTTTAATATTATTTTAGTAAATAGACATTAGTTTAATATTATTGATGTTTGCAAATTTGATAAATGTTTTGGTTCTCATGAAATTTTATTTGGTATTTTAATTTGAAATGTGTACAATTATAATTTATTTCTAAATATTTGATATCGAAGAAACAACAATCTTTTAATATTGAATATTTGACAATATTACGTTTTCTTTACCATAATTTTTATTATTTTATAAAAATTAATTAATTAATATTGGAATAATAGTAAAACGGGTATGGGTATGGGTACGAGAATATACCCGTAACCCGGTAGGGATGAGGATGAGACAAAGTTTGATACCCATTGGGTTTGGGTATGGGGATGAGGATGCATTTTTTCTATGGGAATTAGTATGGGATAGCCAAACTCGTCCCCGCCCCGTCCCGTCCCGTTGCCATCCTTACCTCAAAGCCATCCTCAAGGCACAAAGTCAAGGGTGAAAAGCCTTTTTGAATAAAGAGAGAGGGACTTCGATTGTCATCTAGTGATTTTTCTTATACATATTCTTGGCCTCAAGTTGAATTTCCTAGGAACTAGGGATGGCAACGGGGCAGGGCGAGGACGGATTTCGCTATCCCATACCCATCTCCGTAGAAAAAATTCATCCTCATCCCCATCCCCATCCCCAAACCCAACGGGTATTAAAATTTTGTCCTATCCTCATTCCCACCAGGTAATGGGTATAATCTCGTACCCATACTCGTACCCATTTTTTTACTACTTCAATATTAATTTTAATTACTTTTTTATAGAATAATAAAAAATTACGGTAAAAGAAACATAATATCACCAAATATTCAATATTAGGAGGATGATTGTTTCTTCGATATCAAATACTTTGAAATAAATTATAATTGTTTACATTTTAGATTAGAATACCGAATAAAATTTTTTGAGAACCAAAACATTTATCAAATTTGCAAACTACAAACATTAATGAAACCTTGTTGATAAAATTAAAAAATATTTTTAAAAAAATATAAAGGGAAAACAAATATTCAAATTAAAATATATTTTAAATGTTTATTTACTTTAATTTTTTAAATTCTAATGAATCTCTTTTTTATGCACTAATAAAAATGATAATACATCACTTCATCAAAATGATGCAAAGAACAAATAATAAACATAATAATAAAATTTTGACAGATCTTGTATATTTTGAACTCTAATATACGTTAGTTGGTGATAAAAAATTTCATGGTAATTATATTAAATTTTTATATTATAGTAAATAAAAGTTGTTTATACAATTATACTGAAAAAATTACAGTATGATTGATAATGAGTTAAAAAATAAATTAGATAAAATATATGAAATAGTATTCTACATGATGAACATAAACAAGTAAAAATATTAAAAATTAACAAATGTGTGTTTGAGAAAAAATTTGAAAGACTATTGAAAGAAATCGCACAAAGGAAAACAAATGTATAATTAAGAGTATGATAAGATGAAAAATACCTCAAAGATCTAAGAAAACTTTTTAAATATGAATATATATATATATATATATATATATATATATATATATATATATATATATATATATATACTCAATGGTTGAGAAATAACGAAAATTGTTTTAGCGAAACAAAAGAGTTCTTTAAATGAAACATAAATTAATAATAATAAGTAAAGAATTTTTTTATATTACCTAGTAAATGAAATGTTTATGCTATTAAACACTTAAATTGAGAGTATTAAACATACTCATGTGAAAGGAAAATATACAATAAATAAAACTATTAAAAAAATAACAGAAATATTCAAATATGAGACATAAAAAGTTTTTAATTGACATACATCATTTTAACATAATTATATAAAGGTTATGATAAGATGAAAAATATATTGGAGATGTGACTGCGTTTCAATGCAAACCAAATAATTGGAAGAAATAAAAAGTATATATATATATATATATATATATATATATATATATATATATATGGTTACTTAATTAATTGTGAATATTTTAATAATTTAAACGAGGACGAAGATATGGCGGGGACGAGTATTATGGTGGGGATATGTACATCCTCATACTCATCCCTATACCTATACCCATACCCATACCCAGTCAATGCGGGGATTTCCCGTCAAAACGGGGACGAGTTTGTTAGAATTGATGCACCAATATTTCACAACCAAGAGGGGGGTGAATTGGTATTAATAAATTTTTCCCAGTTTTAGCACTTTTGAAATTGTTTTGACAAAAACCTTTTCTTTTGAATAAATTGAAATAATATGGTTTGATGCTTAATGTATGGAGCATTTATACTATGACAAGATATAGAGAGAAAGAGATAAAGCACACAGAATTTTTATACTGGTTCGATTCTTAAGAATCTACATCCAGTTCATCTAGCAAACCACAGCTAGAGATATTCACTATATCACAAGAATTTCAAGATTTACAAATACACTTGATAAATCTAAATTCTAAGATAAAGGAACACACACGCAAGGGATCCACACACTTGCACAATCACACAAACTTGCTTTAGACAGAAAAAAACAGTTTCAAACTGTATCAAAATACAAGAACAAAGCCTACAAAATGGATTGAGTACACCTTTTCCAAGACTGAAATTTCTTCTTCTTGCCAAGTCAAAATTGAATGTGTCTTGATAGAATTCTTCAAGAGGACCTTCCAAGATAGCTCCAAGAACCTGTTTCACACTTCTCTTCCTTTCTTTTGGTTGAACAGATTCAGCTTCAGAAAGTGCAGAAACTACTTTTATACAACAGCTGCTATCAGGCACGAACCTAGTCGACTACATTAGTTGGCTAGTCGACTATCGGGAAGTGCAGAAACTGTTTTTATATAACAGCTGCTATCAGGCACGAACCTAGTCGACTACATTAGTTGGCTAGTCGACTATCGGGACAGCAGATTAACATTTTCATATTATCACACACATGTCATGTTATTATGGACATCATCAAAAACATTTCAGATACACTTAATCAACAACAATCTCCCCCTTTTTTGAAGATGGACAAACTTGCATAGAACAACAAACCTTTCTCCCCCTTTGGACATGATCAAAAATAGGGAAAAAAAACAATGCAGAAAATAGCCAATCTCAATGAAGTATATAGCTAAAGGCATTCAAAACCATGGGCTTCCTTTGCTCCCCCTAACTTGAAACCCCCTATATGATGAATAGGCCAATGAAATCATAGAATGTCATAACTATGGAATGCATGTCATTATATAATATGGTATCAAAGTAAAATGTAGCAGATGGGGATAAGAGAAATTGGAATATCAAAGTACAAGCAACATTGTCAAATCAAGTAACAAGAAAAGAACAACATGGACTTAATGGGCTAACCAAATACAACAAATTTTATCATATTAGCTCAAAGTACAATCAATCACAAAAGAACAATCTTGATCCCAAAATCTAGATGCATGGTTACTCCCCCTAGGAACAAACACCCAAACAACACACACACATTTCTCCCCTTTTTTGAACATTTAGAAAAATAAGGAACTGACAGTAAAAAAAATATGCAAACGATGAGACATATTCAGTATCACTACCACAAATAATTGTTCAGACAAAGATGCAGCATAGCAAGGACAAACATGATACAAAATATGTATGCAACATTCAGCTCATACAACATATAGGTAAAAGAGATATCCTATTTACGCTTCTGAAACTAGATCAGGCAGTGTACATGTTAACACCAATTTAAGCTAAAATGAAAACAAAAGGAGAAAGATAGAAAGATTACAATCCCATTAATCGGACATTTCAGCTTGTGGAGATCCTTCCTCATCATCAACAATGGCAGCGGCAAATTTCTTTTCTTCTTCCTCAAACACATATGAAGGTTGCGGGAAGGATGAACAACAACAACACAATTCAAATGGCAAAACGAAAAGGGAATATAGGTAACTTACTACAACTTCTCAAGATTAAGGTTTTAAAGATATTGAGAATTTTGAAAACAAGTAGAGAATGGAGATTTAGGGTTCTGATCTTATTTAGGGATTTGGTAGTGTTGTTTATGACTTTTGGAATTAATTTGAAAGTTATCTCAAAAACTTTACCAAACCAAGTTTGTTGCAGACATAGTTAACTAGGTTATTAATCTAGTCGAATAGGTGCGAATTTGGACACAGGAACACAAAAAAGTACGTGGCTAGTTAACTAGCAAGTTGACTATTTTATGCAGAATGAGAAAACCTGATGCAGTATGAAAAAATAGTTAACAAATGAGTTGACTATGTAATGCAGAAATAGAAAAACTGGTGCAGTGGTGACAAATCTAGTGCAGTATGAAAATGATAGTTAACTAGATAGTCAACTTTATTTGCTGCAGAATGGTAAAATCTGATGCAGATTTTTATGCTGTAAATGTGAAATCAAGTATGCCTAATTCATTAAAATGTTGAAGAATAACAACATAGATGCAACAACACAATTTGTATTTGTAGGAAACACTTTTGGTGCAAAAAGATTAATTTTTATGTCCTAAGAAACATCATCAAAAAGTGTTAAAAGTTGTTTTACTCATGCGGGGAATGATTGAAACTTATCTTTACTTGTGCAGCCCAAAAAATAATACCATATTGATTATTAGGCTTTTCATAAACCCTGCAAAACAGGTAAAATACATCTAGGTACCCACTTTGTACTTGGGTCCTTTCATGTTAGCAACATAGATGGTGTTTTTAGGTAACCAAAGATATTTTCCACTTGGAACACCAACATTTTTGAAATAACAAGAATTTGATGTATGACCATTCTTTAAACAATAAAAGCAAGATAAAAAAGTTGTATTGAATGCCTTCTTAGGATGAAAGAAAAGATTTTTGAAAGACTTTTGTTTCTTTGAAAAGGAATATCCATATTCATCCATTACATGCTTTTGAGAATTAAGAAGAGTATCCAAGTTGGATTTTTCTGCTGTAAACTTTGCAAGAGTTTCCTCAAGAAATTCAACTTTGTTTTTAAAGTTCTTGCAATCTTTACAATCAAAATTTTCAACTTGCAAGGTTGAATTACAATTACAAGAGGAGGTTTTATGAATGATGTCTAAATTTTCCAAATCAAAATCCAATTTCTTATTTGCCTCTTCTAATTGATCCAATCTATTTTTCAACTCTTGATAGTTCATCTTAAGCTTTTTGTTTAAACAATTAAGTTCATTTGCATCTTTATGCAATTCTTCAAATGTATCAAGAAGTTCATCATACTTTGCTTGAATATTAGAATTAGAAGTACTTATCTTGCTTTCTTGGGACTCAACATCAATCATGAAGCATGTGTTGACATCTTTACTGCTGTTGTTGCTTTCTGAATTGTTATGGCCATGTTCTTCAATGCTCTCTTGAGCTTTCTCCAAGGTTTCCCACATTTCTTTTGCATTCTTACATGTAGAAACTTTGTAGAATTCTTCCATGGTGAGTGCTGAGGAGATGATGTATCTAGCTCTAGCATCATATTGCACTTTCTTGTTCTCATCCGCAGTCCACAAATTGAAGTCTTTCTCAACCTGCACTTTGTTAATGGTATGCATAGGAATAAATGGTCCATTTACAATAGCATCCCAAACACCCATGTCAATGGATTCTAAAAAGATTTTCATTCTTATTTTCCAGAAAAGATAATTTTCTCCAGCAAACAAAGGTGGTCTATTGATAGAAACCCCTTCAGAAAACATTTGTGAAATATTGGCCATCTGTTAGGATCTAATCGACTATGTATTCGACTAACCAGCTCTGGTGCCACTTGTTAGAATTGATGCACCAATATTTCACAACCAAGAGGGGGGTGAATTGGTATTAACAAATTTTGCCCAGTTTTAGCACTTTTGAAATTGTTTTGATAAAAACCTTTTCTTTTGAATCAATTGAAATAGTATGGTTTGATGCTTAATGTATGGAGCATTTATACTATGACAAGATATAGAGAGAAAGAGATAAAGCACACAAAATTTTTATACTGGTTCGATTCTTAAGAATCTACATCCAGTTCATCTAGCAAACCACAGCTAGAGATATTCACTATATCACAAGAATTTCAAGATTTACAAATACACTTGATAAATCTAAATTCTAAGATAAAGGAACACACACGCAAGGCATCCACACACTTGCACAACCACACAACAGCAAGGCTATCACACACACTTGCTTTAGACAGAAAACAACAGAAATAAACAGTTTCAAACTGTATCAAAATACAAGAACAAAGCCTACAAAATGGATTAAGTACACATTTTCCAAGACTGAAATTTCTTCTTCTTTCCAAGTCAAAATTGAATGTGTCTTGATAGAATTCTTCAAGAGGACCTTCCAAGATAGCTTCAAGAACCTGTTTCACACTTCTCTTTCTTTCTTTTGGTTGAACAAATTCAACTTCAGAAAGTGCAGAAACTGTTTTTATACAACAGCTGCTATCAGGCACGAACCTAGTCGACTACATTAGTTGGCTAGTCGACTATCGGGAAGTGCAGAAACTGTTTTTATATAACAGCTGCTATCAGGCACGAACCTAGTCGACTACATTAGTTGGCTAGTCGACTATCGGAGCAGCAGATTAACATTTTCTTATTATCACACACATGTCATGTTAACCATTGTCATGTTATTATGGACATCATCAAAAACATTTCAGATACACTTAATCAGCAACAGAGTTTGGGCAATACCCACGAGGGCGGGTGTATTTGCCATCTCTACTAGGAATGAAAGGAAAGGCATATACTAAGATGCCGACGAGCATGGATTCTTGAGCCCCTTATTTACCTGACACCAACCTTATAAAAGATCGAAGTACCAAATGCTTAGGTCACCCAAGAGAGGCCTACGGGGCATTACAAGATAAAAAGCTCCTAGGCTGGGTCAAAGACCAAAGAGATACATACACTTAGGGCAATAGAGCACTCAGGCGAGGTTGGGGCAAGAGCAGCACGTCACGGAAGTTCTCAGCTTAATCTTACCATCGTTATATCTTGGGTGCGTGATATGGTGGGATTGTCTAACACACACACACCCCCAAGCATCCCTAAGTTAGAACAACTGGCGAAGGCAATACAAATCGAGGAATCGACAAGTTCTTCTGTAGAAGTAAGGCAACTAGTTGACCACCTCAGTGAGCAAGCCAAGGAGGTGGCCAATGAAGTTGAATGGAAAGAACTCCCACTTAGAGCTCTTGCAATGTGGATGGCTGGGCTAACGCTAGCATTCACTATCTCCATAGTGCTAGCTCAAAAGGTTCGGGGTTATGTTGGTTATTAATACGAGCCTCGAATTTATGGTAAAATGTATATTACGCAAGAAGAGCTTCTCCCCTCAACTTTGGAAAAAAAAGTTGAGTAGTCGTAATTTGAAAAAAAATGAAGGGGGGGCTGGACAGTAGCACTAAGATCTCATGCATGAAGGAGGTATGATGGACGGTAAAAAGTCGCAGCAGGACTATCATAGGAAAGCCTGCCCATGCTAGCTAATATATAAAGAGATTCTTAGATTAGATAACAAAAGTTTATGTGAATCTCTCGACCATACACACACACACACACACAAACCTAGCCTACCTACAAAGCACATGCTACATTATCAGCATAACTCGTCAACAAAGAAGTGGTAAATGGACCTCCAGAAAATCCACCTTCTTCATTTCCTTACTGAACAACATCCTTGTGCTGCTAAATAACATCCTTCTGATGGTCATCAACAAGAGGATGAGGTAATGGTGTAACTTGTCTAGCTCACCATGGTCACACCTTCTACGAGTAGAAGCCATAGGTCTCCGTCTAACTACACCCCGTGTAGAACTCTCGGCCCGTGTAACCTCTTCTTATACAGACCTATTGAAACTAGTATGTAGAGGCTTTTCATGTTCTAGCAACTAAAATTTTACAAATTAAAAAAATTTGAACAATAAATTATACATAAAAAACTAAATTATATTATATTGAAACATTTAAAAGAAATTAAAAAAAATAAAAATAATACACATAAAAAATGTAAAATATAAACACAATAAACCAAAAAATTAATAAAATATATAACAAAAGAGAAAAAAAAAACTCAAAATAAATAAATAAAAACTCATATAGTAAATAATTAAAAGTTAAAAACTAACAAAACAACAAATAAATAGAATAAGTACGAAACAATTACCAAAAATTTAATACAAAAATTATAAATACTTTTAAAAAAAATTATTTAAAAATATTTAAAAAATCAATAAAAAATAAAAATAAAAAAAATTATATATTAAAAAAATTAAACACAATATAAATAATGTCGTAACAAAAAAATAAATCATAAAAACAATGAAGTAATAAAATTAAAAAAATATATATAACAAATATTAAAAATAAGTAAATAAAAACTCAAGTTCAAAATTAACAAAACAATAAATTAAAAATAAATACAAAATAATTATTTAAAAATTTAATAAAAAATTATAAATAAAAAGTTCGAAAAAAAAAATAATGAATAATATTTAAAAATTAATAAACAGAATTATACATACAAAATTAAATTATATATAATAAAAAAACTTAAAAAAAAATTCCAACAATGCGCGTAAAAAAATATAAATTATAAATACAATAAAAAATAAGGTAATAAAAATTGAAAAAAAATACTATAAATAAATAAATAAAAACTCAAGTTCAAAACCAACAAAAAAATAAATTAAAAAAAATAACTAAAAAAATTATAAAAGCCTTAATAAATAAATTATAAATAATAATATTTAAAAACATTTATTACTGAATAATATTAAAAATTAATATAAAATTCAAAAGATAATAAAAATAAATTATACATAAAAAATTAAGTTATATATATTAAAAGAACTTAATAACAAAATTCAAACAGTATAAACAATACACGTAAAAAAGTATAAATTATAAAAACAATCAAACAATAAATTAACTAAATTAATAGAATATATAACAAATTAAAAAAATAGTAAAATAAATAAATAATAACTCAAGGTTATTACTAACAAAACAATAAAGTTAAAAATAACTACAAATGAATTAATACAGAAATTATAAGTAAAAAATTTAAAAATAATTATTACTGAATATTTTTTTTAAAAAAATAATAAAAAATAACAAAATAAAAAATGTAAATTATACATAAAAAATTAAATTACATAAATTAAAAAACATAAAAAAAATTTAAATAATTTAAATAATACACATAACAACATTATAAATTATAAAAACAACAAAAATATGAATTCATAAAATATATAAAAAAATTTAAGAAAATAAATAAAGAGGTTAAAAGCTAACAAAACAATAAATAAACAAAATTAACTTCAAAATAATTATAAATAAATTAATCAAAAAGTTATAAAAATATTTTAAAAAATTATTAACGAATAATAAATATAAATAAATAAATAATAAATACAAATAATTAAAAAACATATTATTCAAACCGGTTCACATTACTAACTTTCGAATTCTGATAGAATTTATAATTATGCAGTCATTCGATATATAATATGAAATCTGTTTTATATTGTATATCAGATTTCAAAATCTGTCGGTTTTTGAGAATAACATTCAATATTGGTTCCGGTAACGTCCCGGTAACGTCCGTAATCTCACATCTCTTCAAATATTAAACTACAGAGAAACATTTTTTCCATTTTATCAAAGAGTGAAATAGTTGTTAAATTAATTTATGACCAATGAACATTCAAACACAAACGTTCAAACAAAAATGATTAACACGCCTAAAGGGGATACGTTGGGGTTGTTGGTCGAGAAGAAATAAAGATGAGCACTTGCCGCTGCTGCTAAGAAGAAAGAAGAGAGACTTGAGAAATTGGAGTTTGGCTCTCGCTGCTGAGAACAAAGAATAGAGCCTTGCAGAATTGGGGTTTGAAGTAAGGATATATTTTTATAATATTCACGTAGGTATTTACAGGTATTTACCAAAAATATTTATATTTAATAAAATATTTTAATTATAAATTTAAATAAAAATACAATACATAAATTTTATAAATTTCAAACAAAATAAAAATAACTTATCATTTAAATAATATTGAATGACAATTTATAAATAAATAAAGATTTTCTAAAATTAATTAATAAAAAATAATCCATTCGAAATAATGCTTTAATAATTTATTTTAATTTAAATTAAAATATAATAAATATGAACAGTAGAAATTTTGGACAAAAAATTTAAGTGTCAAATTATATTTTTCAAATTCATTATATTTAATTATAAAAACTTTACAAAATAATTTTTCATTATCTTTAATTATTGGATTCACAAAAAAAATTTACTTTTTGTTTGACATAGATACATTTCTTTTTTCATGTACAGCAAAGTCTTCTCCTTGAAGAGGAAAGAATCAATTATTTTACTCATTATTATAATTTTTCTAATATAAATTTATTAGTACTCACCTATTAGAAAAAGATAAATTTATTACATTCAAGTGAAACAGTAAATTTATCACATTCAAACAAAAAAAAATGCTTTATAAAAATGTCAAAAATAAATTTATTCAAAAGAGAAAAATTGATTGATCCAAATATTTCTTGACTTTTCAAGTTTACCTTGATACAATTTTATTTTAAAAATAAAGAGAAATTGAAAAAAAGAAAGTGAAGATACATAAGAAAGAAAAAAAAAAAGGAAAAACAAGTTTAAAAAAGAAGTTTGTTGGGACAGGGAGAAGCCCCCTCACGTGATAATGAACTATGAGCATGTATCTAAAGGAACTCTAGCATGGGAGTAACCCAGATTGCACTTCAATTAGTCTTTGAAAAAGGGAGCCATTTAGGGTGTTGCTTCCACCACCCATACAAATTTCTCCATCCACCCATCAAAACAACTACCGATTTTTTTTTTCTTCCGAACCTAGCTATTTTTGTATTCCCGAACATTAATTCTTGAAGTATTAGGGTGCAGGAAGAAAAATGACATGGTGCATGAAGTCATTCCCGGCAATGACGGCCACACCAAAGGTTAGTTGGACTGAGTAGTTAGTTTGTTATATTTATATACCTACATTTTGTGTATTAATTTTAAGGAACTTATCAGTGAACTAAAATCTTGTTAATTACATTTGTATAATTAATGTGACAGCTCCTTTCAAAAACCCAAATGAAGTTTTTTCTTTCATTCACTTGCTAACAAAAAAGTCATGGAAAAAGTCAACCTTGACAACATGACACCAACAATTTCAAGTAAAGTCAACATATATCTATTGGTTATGTGTACGTTCTCCATCAATAATACAACAATACTATCAATTTCACTAAATTAGGTAGTGTCCGAAATCCACTTATCAAACCTACTCCAATGTTTTAGCAATATCATTAACTACTACATTTCAGTTCTTGATTCCCTTTGTGATCTCATACTCAATACCTGACATTGTGGTCATATTGTCTTCACTATTCTCCTTCGAAGTAAAATATTTGTTAATCATGTCAACAATCATGTAATGAATGCTCATAAGGCTTTAATGTTGTAGCATATGGATGACCTACTAATGTTCTACCTTCACAACTCATTATCCTCCATTGCAATCTGGATTTCTCATAATTTAAATAAACACTCACATTTTCTTGTTCCAATTATAGTGATCAGTAAATTGTTAATAAGTATTTATTATATTTACCATCTCTTTTTACATCCTAACAACACATGTATTTCTTCCTATTGTGTACTACCTTCAAAACTCATTATCCTCCTTGCAAACTGGATTCCCCTACAATTAGAACACATCCATTTTGTGTTCTAATTGGAGTGACTTGTAAATCATTTATGTATTTCTTATATTTATCATCTCTTTCACATCCTAACAACACATTTATTTCTTGTTGTTCATTTGCTACATCAGACCTTAACATGACAATTACAAAACCAAGTTTTAAATGCTTCCCTATGCAATCATTCAAGTTATCCCACATATCAAATACCTAAACAAATACATTATAACATAAGCATATGTCTTGTGTCACATTTTGTATACAAATAATAACAAATTTGACTTAACTCATCTGTTGGAAATGTTGAATGAAATCTTCTCTAACCAATTCATCTTTTGTTGCTATGAATTTCACAATATCAAGCAATTCATTAATCATAGACAACTTATCAACTTCATACGATATTTTGCTGCAAAATTCAAATTGCATTTCTGTAGTCTACAATCCTACAATCCCTACTAAAGTAATAATGGTAAGAGTGACCACTAAAGAAGGTAATAACTGATATTGTGATACAATTAAACGACTAAAGTATGGACATAAAAGAGCACAAGATTGACTTCCGGATCCACAATCTAAAAGTCCAAATGTATTACAGTTAGCACAATCCAAAATACAATTTGGACTTTCAACAGTATTCTTCATGTCACACTTTGGAAGTCAAATTTGTATTCCAAATTATGCAATCCAAAACTTAATACAATCTAGAAGTACAAATTGTATTCCGGATAGTGTATCTAAAAGTTAATTTTGGCTTTCAAATTGTGCAATCCATAATACATTTGGACTTCGAGATTTATTTCGAATTGCAGAATTTGAAAATCAGAATTCTTCTGTATATTGTTTTGGATTGCACAATCCAAGAGGCTTTTAAATTGCACAATCCAAAAATCAAATTCAAAATCGCAAACTCGAGAAAATCATCAAAACAAAACGAGCAACTTACCTATCCAAGCTTTCCTTCTTCACTCCACCATAAGCTTGTGTGAACATCCATCTACACTTCAGCATCACCACCAAGATGAAGTGTGTAAAAACACTCAAAAATACCACAATAACACGCCAACGAAACCTCCCATCCACTGCCATTTAATACCACAAGGGTAAACTTGTAATTTTAAAATTTACGGGGTGTAGAAAGAAAATGCCCACACAAAAGGACCTATAGCTCAACACACAAAAACACCAATGTGAAGGCCTAGTCCAACATGCAATACAGCAATGCCAAAAAATCCCACACGTGGCTTTGCACAGAAAACATAATGGAGCGTGCATCTTCGACGAGCAGTTTAACATTAATTCTAGGAGTGGTCCTACAATTTTATAGAATGAATAAACTCGACACGCCTACTTGTTTAAGTCTTAGTCCCATTTACTAAATCCATGAAAAACAAAGAACTAATTGTTAATTTTGCTCTCAGAGCACTAGGGGAGAGGGGGACATATTTACCCAGTAACAAGTAATTACCCAAAAAGAAAGCAAGAAAAGTACATTTATACAGATTTAGAGCTAAAACATATATCACTGTTAGAAGCAACCAGGGTTGATGGTTATTTTCCTTTCCAATTTGAGCTTTAGTGACGATGTGGTCAGGATAGAAGAGAGACAAGAGAAACAAACTCCAGGGTGACACGGCCCTTGGACCTTGTGTTGATGACAAAATGCTCCGGGTACTTCCTTAACAGCATAAGCAAACCATACCAAGGCTTCCCTTTGGATTCTGGACCTGGCCAATCTTCTGATGTCAGATACCTCCTCACTCTACTATGATGCCAAACACTGCTATATTGCTCCAACAGCTAAACAAAAAGAAAAGAAAAAATAAAATATAAGTTGAGCACTCAACGAGTTCCTGTATCATAGCCAAAATGTTTTAGATATATAATGATGCATTTTAACCTTATATTAGGATAATCTTGACGCATAGCAGATCATCACTCGCGCCAATATTTTCACATTCTTATTTTGTTCGTATATATAATAGATGGAAAAGCATCACACTACTAGACCGGCAATTGCTACAAAAACATCAATGTTACATTGTAAGCTCTCTTAGAAAACCGCTTACTGTTAGACAACAGTGTAACAGGTTATCTAACCCCAGAAATCCTGAAGTAATTAGCCAGATGGATAATTGTGTCAATACAAAAAAAATTGTATAAGCCATGAGCCTGAGAATTTCAAGAGGAGGCTGGAATCAACCAGTACAAGAGTGTTTATGAATAAAATCTTTTGATCTGAAATTTATATAAACATTAGGGAACATTTTATTTTCTGTTTTCATTTTTAAATTGCAAAGTGAACTTTAAGCCATTCAAATTGGCTTATAAAGTGAGATTTGTATCTACTTATACTTTAACCTCATTTTTAGTTGATGTAAAATTTTCAACACACCCCTCATGTTGAGAACTGCGACATATCAAGCATGGAACTAGATATTTGTGGATGGTCCGATAGAGACCAATAGTAACCTTGCTAGAATTGACTTTGATACCATCTTAAAAGGTGGATTTTAAACCTCACAAAACCTGTTTATGAGGAGAAATTTACACCTACTTATATATTATAGTTAGTCTAATCTCTAGTTGATGTGGGATCCAACACAATACATTTCTTCTTCTAAGAGATTTGTACAGAGAAGAAAGACAGGATTTTGTTTTGTTTCCTATGCAAATCTTTGAAATTAACAAACATATGGAAAACAAAGCAACAGTTCTACAGTTAGAAAATGAAATGAAAGCCGGAAATAAAAACACAACTAAATGCTCTTTTATATTTGAAATTGGAAATCCATTTTCACTTTAGTTGCCTACATATACAATTCCACTCAAATTTGTTTGGATTTGCTTTTAGCTTCAATTGTTGTGATTGGCATTTACCCTTATTTGTGATTTAATTCTTCTGAGTAAGAATCATAAGTAAACTTTGTTCAAATAATCTATCAATCTTGTGAATAGCATAATTGTACCACTATAGCAGCATTGCGTCACATAATACATTGTGTTTTAGTGTCAAAAGCAATTGATACCATCACAGGAGTTTCACTCATTCCTAGGGCGCTTTCATGAAAGCATTCTAAAGCCTAAATAACTCAAATTTTAGGGTTTGAATGTTAAAAAGTAGAGGGTTTTCAAAACATTTTGGGATAAAACTCTTTGTGCTTCTTTTCATCCATATGTTCTCTCTTTAATCCAACTCTAACTTATTGTGACCCATCAATCAACCAATTGCTCTGTCTGTTTTCTTGCAATGACCTAGTTTTGTCCAGTGACTGTGTGCATCTGTCCACTGACTCTGCACCTTTTTAAACCAGGTTGCCTGTTTTCCCCTTTTTGCTCTCACTGTCCCACAGGTTATTGCTTTTCCACGGGTATTATTATCCTCCTCTGTTTTTTGGTTTCTAACTTGAGTTCTTTTTTTGTTTTCTCTAAGCTGAGTTTTGTTGTCATCTGTCTCCCATAGACACAAACAGCAACCCTTTTGGGTATCCTCAGAGTTAGAGACTTAGAGGCCTAAACTTGTTTTTTCATTAACTTTAATTGTTATTTACTTGTACGTTCTGTTTAAGACGTGATTTTTTGTTAATTATGAATGTCATGAATTAAGTCTTTTTATTAGCATTTTGAGGTATAACTATGTAATGAGTAAAGAAAAAGAATTCTGAATGGCAAACGTGCTGCAGTGTTTCATATCCTGCAATACTTGTGTGACGGTTTGACATGGACAGCTATTTAACATCAACATGGTTGTTAACTCGTATGAGTTTACTGTTTTACTCATAGCTTTTGACTTAACTCGGAAGCAAACTTGATTTTAGTGAAAACTCCATATGCTTGGGAGGGAACTCGGTTACTCATAGCTTTCGAGTTAACTCAGAAGCAAACTCGTTTTTAGTGAAAACTCAATAGGCTTGGGAGGGAACTCGCTCAAACTCACCAGTTTGGTATCGAGTTGGCAATAGAGATGGCAAATAAACCCGTGTCCGTGGATATCACCCGAACCCGTCCCCGTTTTGACGGGAAATCCCCGCTTTGACTGGGTATGGGTATGGGTAATACCCGAAATTTTCAACTGGGGATGGGGATGGGGATGGGGATATATATATACCCGCCCAAATACCCGTCCCCGCTTAAATTACTAA